>ENA-OPBO01000039-OPBO01000039.1-human-gut-metagenome-genome-assembly--contig:-NODE-39-length-105244-cov-9.023444_pt1 | contig 105244 bp, 108 predicted proteins | sample MGYA00241071_ERZ501458 | MGnify/ENA primary metagenome ERZ501458 (study PRJEB25962, sample SAMEA2042509) | human gut metagenome | biome: human gut; feature: human-associated habitat; material: faeces... | reverse complement strand
TCAACCAGGTAGGTAGCAAGAAGGCTCCTGCTAAGTTGAAGATTTACTCTATCAACGGTCAGAAGGTTGCCGAAGTGAACAAGGTTTCTGATGCAGAATACGTTCTGGCTCCAGGTATGTACATCTGCAATGGCAAGAAGTTTGTTATCAAGTAGCCAATGGTTAGCCGCCATTACTTTTAGAAACATTTAGTTTATCATATTTCATTTATTTTAGGTTTAAGTACTCCTAAATGGCTTGAATAGAACAAATTTTCAGCCATTTAGGAGTCTTTTTTGTATATATAAGTAGAAAATATATTAAAGATTTTGGGTAAAACCTTTTTTTTTTGTAACTTTGCGCCCAAAAGTAAAAACATTATAAAAATATAAGATAATATGGCTAAGAAATTTGCCGAGCATAATGGTCTGAATCTGACACAGACCAACAATGACGTACTCGCAGCGTGGGAGAAGAATGATATCTTCCACAAGTCTATCGACGAGCGTGAAGGCTGCCCTCAGTTTATCTTCTTCGAGGGACCTCCATCTGCTAATGGTCATCCTGGTATTCACCATGTGTTGGCCCGTAGTATCAAGGATACATTCAATAGATACAAGACCATGAAGGGATTCCAGGTTCACCGCAAGGCGGGATGGGATACTCACGGACTTCCTGTTGAACTCGGTGTCGAGAAGGAACTCGGCATCACTAAGAAGGATATTGATAATAAGGCTTCTGAGAAGTATATCTCTACAGAGGATTACAACCATAAGTGCCGTGAGAACGTGATGAAGTTCACAGCTGAATGGCGCGAGTTAACCGAGAAGATGGGTTATTTCGTTGATCTCGATCATCCTTATATCACCTACGATAACAAGTATATCGAGACTCTCTGGTGGCTCCTCAAGCAGCTCTACAACAAGGGGTTGCTCTACAAGGGTTACACCATCCAGCCATACTCTCCAGGTGCAGGTACAGGCTTGAGCTCTCACGAGTTGAACCAGCCTGGCTGCTATCGCGATGTTAAGGACCTCACCACCACAGCCCAGTTCCTCATCAAGGATCCTAAGGCAGAGTGGACCAAGTGGGGCAAGCCATACTTCATCGCATGGACCACTACACCATGGACTTTGCCATCTAACGTGGCTCTCTGTGTAGGTCCTAAGATTGACTATGTAGCCATCGAGACCTACAACCTCTACAATGGCGAGCCTATGACACTCGTGATGGCTGAGGCTTTGGTAGGTTCATATCTGAAGGCAGACCAGGAGTGCAAGGAAGGTGATCTCCTGCCATTCGACAAGGAGAAGAAGCAGTGCCCATGGCGCATTATCGACCACATGAAGGGTACAGACCTCGAAGGCTTGCACTACGAGCAGCTCCTTCCTTGGGTAAAGCCATGCGAGAAGGTTGATCTCTTCGCACCGGCTTTCGTAACAGAATATGCTGCTGCTCATCCTGAGAAGGTGTTCGCTTCTGAGGATGGTCGCGATCAGTTCGTCGAGATGGAGAGTGAGGCTTTCCGTGTAATCCTCGGCGACTATGTTACTACCGATGACGGTACTGGTATCGTTCACATCGCTCCTACATTCGGTGCCGATGATGCCAAGGTAGCCAAGGATGCCAACATCCCAGCGCTCTACCTTATTAATAAGAAGGGCGAGACCCGCCCAATGGTTGACCTCCAGGGTAAGTTCTATCTCATCGAAGACCTCGATGCCAACTTCGTGAACGCTTGCGTCAACAAGGAGGCATACGCTCATCATGCAGGCGACTACGTGAAGAATGCCTACGACCCACAGTTTAATGTGGATGGTGTTTGGGACAAGAAGGCTTCTGATAAGGCAGAAGACCTGAACATCGTACTCTGCTATGAGTTGAAGCAGGCGGGCAAGGCTTTCAAGAGCGAGAAGCACGTGCACAACTATCCTCACTGCTGGCGTACCGACAAGCCTATCCTCTACTACCCATTGGATAGCTGGTTTATCAAGGATACCGCCCGCAAGGAGCGCATGGTAGAATTGAACAAGACCATCAACTGGCAGCCTGAGAGCACCGGTACAGGACGTTTCGGCAACTGGCTCGAGAACCTGAATGACTGGAACCTTTCACGTTCCCGCTTCTGGGGTACTCCATTGCCAATCTGGCGTGATGAGAACCGTGGCGAGAAGTGTATCGGCAGTCTTGAGGAACTCTATGCTGAAATCGAGAAGTCTGTGGCTGCCGGCATCATGCAGAGCAACCCATTGAAGGAGAATGGTTTCGTTCCTGGCGACTACAGTCAGGAGAACTATGATAAGATTGATCTCCACCGTCCATACGTTGACAAGATTGTATTGGTTAACGAGGAGGGCAAGCCAATGTATCGTGAGAGCGACCTGATTGACGTTTGGTTCGATTCTGGTTCAATGCCTTACGCCCAGCTCCACTACCCATTCGAGGGAGAGATGGCACGTGGCACAGAGGCAGACCGCGATGCACTCATCCACAGCACCTACGAGGGATATGCTATTCCTCCTAAGTTCTATCCAGCCGACTTCATCAACGAGGGCGTGGATCAGACCCGTGGATGGTTCTTCACCCTGCACGCCATCGCTACCATGGTATTCGATAGCGTAGCCTTCAAGAACGTAATCTCTTCTGGTCTCGTTCTCGATGCCAAGGGTAACAAGATGAGTAAGCACGTGGGTAACGTGACTAACCCATTCGAGATGATTGACAAGTATGGTGCCGATCCTGTTCGTTTCTATATGATGACCAACAGCGAGCCTTGGGACAACCTCAAGTTCGACCCTAATGGTGTGGACGAGACCCGTCGTAAGTTCTTCGGTACCTTATATAATACCTACAGCTTCTTCGCCCTCTATGCTAATGTAGATGGTTTCGATGCTGAGGCTGCTCAGGTGCCATTCGAGAAGCGCCCAGAGATTGACCGCTGGATTCTCTCTTCACTCAATACCCTCATCAAGGGCGTTGACAGAGAGTTGGCTGGCTATGATCCAACCCGCGCAGGCCGTCTCATCGATGCTTTCGTCAACGATGACCTCTCTAACTGGTACGTTCGTCTGAACCGTAAACGTTTCTGGGGTAAGGAGATGAGTGAGGATAAGCTGAGTGCTTACCAGACTCTCTATACCTGCCTGATGACAGTGGCTAAGCTGCTGGCACCATTTGCTCCATTCTATGCAGACGAGTTGTATCACGACTTGGGCGGCGAGTTGGAGAGCGTACACCTCGATAAGTTCCCTGTAGCTGATGAGGCTGCTATCGATGCCGACCTGGAGGAGCGTATGGCCATCGCCCAGAAGATTACTTCTATGGTATTGGCATTGCGCCGCAAGGTGAACATCAAGGTGCGTCAGCCACTCCAGCAGATCATGATTCCTGCAGTAGATGATGTACAGAAGGCACACATCGAGGCAGTAGCCGGACTATTGAAGAACGAGGTGAACGTGAAGGAGGTTAACTTCATTGAGGGCCAGGGTATTCTCGTAAAGAAGGTGAAGTGTAACTTCAGAGTGATGGGTAAGAAGTTCGGCAAGCTGATGAAGGGTGTTGCTGCCCAGATGTCAGCGCTCGATCAGGACCAGATTGCAGCCTTCGAGAAGGCAGGCAACATCACATTGAATATCGACGGACAGGAAGCCGTGGTAGAGGTAGCTGACGTGGAGATTATCTCTGAGGATATTCCAGGATGGCTCGTATCTAACGAGGGCAATCTGACCGTAGCGCTTGAGGTAGAGTTGACCCCAGAATTGAAGAAGGAGGGTATGGCTCGTGAGTTGATCAACCGTATCCAGAACCTCCGCAAGGAGACAGGTCTGGAGATTACCGACCGCATCAACGTAACTGTGGCTCCTAATGAGGAGACTGACGCAGCCATCGAGACATTCGCCGACTACATCAAGGGTCAGGTATTGGCAGACAGCATCGAAATCGGCGACAACGCAGGTGTTGAGACCGAGTTTGATGACTTTAAGTTGAACATTCTCGTAGAGAAGAATTAAATAGTTAGGAGTTAGGAGTTAGAAGTTAGGAGCATTTCCAAACTGCTTGCTTCTAACTTTCTAGCCCTTATTTCCTAAAAACATTAACAAATAACATAATAGATAACATCTATGGCTAACGAAAAACTACGTTATAGCGATCAGGAACTCGAGGAGTTCCGCGCTATCATTGATGAGAAATTGAAGGTGGCAAAGCAGACTTATCATGATTGTATGGCTCAGCTGAACCACTCAGACAGTAATGATGTGGTAGATACATCACCAACCTACAAGGCTCTTGAGGAGGGTAGTGAAGCACAAAGCAAGGAAGAAATCATCCAGATGGCTCAGCGTCAGCAGAAGTTCATTAAGGGATTGGAAGCAGCTTTGGTTCGTATCCAGAACAAGACCTATGGTATTGACCGCGAAACAGGCGAGTTGATTCCTAAGGAGCGTTTGCGTGCTGTACCTCATGCCACTTTGAGTGTAGCTTCTAAGGAGGCTAGAAAAAAGTAATAAATGGAGAAAACAAGTAAAATTAAATACGGATGGCTCGTCACGGCAATGGTGGTTGTGCTTCTTGTTATCGATCAGATTATCAAGGTGTACATCAAGACCCATTTTTGCCTTGGCGAGTCTGTTCGTGTTACTGATTGGTTTTATATCGAATTTGTAGAGAACAACGGAATGGCTTGGGGTATGTCGTTTATCGGCAAGTTCTGGCTAAGTCTGTTGCGCCTGGTAGCCATCTGTGCGTTGAGCATTTATCTGCATCGCATCATTAAGCGTGGTACCTATCGCTTGTTATACATCATTTTGGTGGCGCTGGTTCTGACGGGTGCAATCGGCAATATGATTGATTCCATCTTCTACGGACTTATCTTCACCGGTGCTTCACCTTATTATGTATCTTATCTTGTGCCTTTCGGCGAGGGGTATGCACCCGTGCTCATGGGCAAGGTGGTAGATATGTTCCGCTTTCCGTTCTTCACCTATACATGGCCTGAATGGTTCCCTTTCTGGGGTGGACAGCATGGTACATTCTTCGATCCTGTATTCAATTTTGCAGATTCCTGTGTATCAGTCGGCATCATTTCTCTCTTGCTTTTCTGTAGAAAAGAACTGGAAGCTCTCGGAGGTGGTGATAAGAAGAAGGAGGTTAAAGATTCTTCTTTTATTGAAACTGCTGAAGAAAAGATAAAGTCTCAATCTCAAGAAAATAAGGAGGACAAGTAATCATGAAGAAAGCTTTTCTTTATCTCTGTTGGATAGTAACCTTTTGTGCAGCCTTCGCTTCTTGCAAGCCTTCGCTGCCAAAAGATGTGCTCTCTAAAGGAAAGATGACGGATATTCTCTTCGATTATCACATCGCTCTTGCTATGGCGCAGAGCGAAGACGGTGGTAGTGAGAAGAATAGTCTGGCTTATCGCGAGGCTGTACTGAAGAAACATGATGTCACCTCGGCAGACTTCGACAGTTCGATGGTTTATTATATGCGCCATACTGAATTGCTGCATGATGTGTATAAGGATTTGGCTGAAAGATTGGATAAAGAGGTGGTTGCATTGGGTGGAAACAGTGCAGGAAATAGTGATTTTGACAATCTTACTGCTGTTGGCGATACTGCCAATATCTGGAAGGATGCTACTTCGATGGTATTCTCGCCTGATGAGGGCTTCAACAGTCGCAGTTTTAAAATTGAAGCTGATACTGCTTTCCATAAGGGTGACCGGTTCCGTCTTGATTTCGAATCGCAGTTTATCTTCCAGGATGGTATGCGTGATGGTATCGCTTTGCTGGCTGTTCAGTTCAAGAACGATAGTGTGGCACAGACTGTAATTCATATTCAGAGTGCTCAGCACTATAGTGTAGAACTCGCTGATAATGATAGCCTTGGAGTCAAATGCATAAAGGGGTACTTTATGTTGAATGAGGGTGGCTTCAGTTCTGATGCCGGTTCTTTGACGACTCTTAAACTGATGTTTGTCAATAAGATTCGTCTCATCCGCATGCATCCTAAAAAGGTGGCACCTGTTTCTTCTTCTGCAGCATCTTCTGATTCGGCAAAAGTAGATACTGCTCGTAAGACCCGTATACCAGGTCCGAGTGTTCCAGCACGTCCGGATGGAGCTTTGGCGCCTCCGACCAGTGCACCGGTTCCTATGCCTGATAAACCTATTCAGATGACGAGTAATTAGTCTGGATGTTTAAGATATGGCTGAAATGAGGAGATGCGGAGCCCATCAGGTGATATTGCCGGATGGCTCGATATTGCAGCAGGCTGTGGTAGAAATACAAGAGGGCAGGGTGGTGAACTACTTCGAGTTTCGCGAGGAGTTGCCGATGACCGAATGGTTAGGCGGCGAAATCCGGGTGGAACGCGATGAGGAAGGCATCCTCCGTGCCCTGTGGAACGGAAAAGTAATCAATAAACATTAAACATAAACATTAATAATATGTTAAGCGTAGATCAATTAGAAGACAAGTTGATAGACTTGGCATTTGCTGAGGATATCGGTGATGGCGACCACACAACTTTGTGTTGTATCCCAGAAGACGCCATGGGTAAGAGCCACTTGCTTATCAAGGAAGATGGTGTGTTGGCAGGTGTTGAAATGGCAAAGAAGGTATTTGCCCGTTTCGATCCTACCATGAAGGTAGAAGTGTTGCTTCAGGATGGAACCCATGTTAAGAAGGGTGACATTGCAATGATTGTAGAGGGTAAGACCCGTTCTTTGCTCCAGACAGAGCGTTTGATGCTCAATATCATGCAGCGTATGAGTGGCATTGCTACCATGACTGCTAAGTATGTAAAGCGTCTTGAGGGTACAAAGACTCATATCCTTGATACCCGTAAGACAACTCCAGGTCTTCGCATGTTGGAGAAGCAGGCTGTGAAGATTGGTGGTGGTATGAACCATCGTATCGGTCTCTTCGATATGATTCTCCTCAAGGACAACCACATCGATTTCGCTGGCGGTATCGATAACGCCATCGACCGTTGCCACGCTTATCTCAAGGAGAAGGGGCTCGATCTGAAGATTGAAATCGAGGTTCGCAGCTTCGATGAACTTGACCAGGTATTGAAGCATGGTGGTGTAAATCGTATCATGCTCGATAACTTCTCTGTGCCTGATACTAAGAAGGCAGTAGACATCATCGCAGGTAAGTATGAGACTGAGTCTTCTGGCGGTATCACTTACGATACCATCCGCGATTATGCAGAGCAGGGAGTTGATTTCATCTCAGTTGGTGCCTTGACACATAGTGTGAAGGGCTTGGATATGAGTTTCAAGGCTTGCGAATAAGTGAAGAATGAAGAGGGAAGAGTGAAGAGTGAAGAATTCAAATGCTCTTCTCTTTTTGTATATATAAACTTTGTATATATAAATTAAGGTATATTTTATGAATAAGATTTTCGCTTCAGCCATAATGGCTGTGGCTATGTTGGGCAGTGTCTCTGAGGCTGAGGCATGTACCAACTTTATAGTAGGAAAAAAAGCATCGGTTGATGGATCTGTGATGTGTTCATATAGTGCCGATGACTATGGTATGTTCCAAAATCTCTGTCATTTTCCTGCCGGTAAGCATGCTAAGGGCGAGATGCGTAAGATTTACGATTGGGATACCAATAAATATCATGGTGAGATTCCGGAGGCTGCCGAGACTTATAATGTGATTGGCAATATCAATGAATGGCAGGTCACCATCGGTGAAACTACTTATGGTGGACGTGAGGAGATGGTGGATTCTACCGGTATCATGGACTATGGTTCACTCATCTATGTTGCCCTGCAGCGTAGTAAGACTGCCCGTGAGGCTATCAAAGTGATGACAACCATCGCCAATACTTACGGTTATAATTCAGAAGGCGAAACCTTTACCATCTGTGATCCGAACGAAGCTTGGATTATGGAGATGATGGGCAAGGGACCAGGCTCTAAGGGCGTGGTTTGGGTAGCTCTCCGTATTCCAGATAATGCAGTTTGTGCACATGCTAACCAGAGTCGCATCGGCAAGTTCAATATGAAGGACAAGAAAAACGTAATGTATGCCAAGGATGTCGTTTCTTTTGCTCGCAGTAAGGGATGGTATCAGGGCAAGGATGCTGATTTCTCATGGAAAATGGCATATGCTAAGCCTGATTTCTCAGGACGTCGTTTCTGCGATGCTCGTGCTTGGGCTCTCTTGAATCATTTCTATGATATGAGTCCTTATCTTGATTGGGCTTTGGGTAAGGATCCTAATGCGAAGGATATGCCTCTCTGGGTGGTTCCAAACAAGAAGGTGAGTGTTGCTGATGTTGAGGCTTGCATGCGTGACCATTATGAGGGTACACCTCTTTCTGTTGCTGATGGCACTGATATCGGAGGTGGTATCTGGCAGATGCCTTACAGACCAACTCCATTGATGTTTAAGGTGGATGGAAAGCAGTGCTTCAACGAACGTCCGGTCAGCACCCAGCAGACTGGTTTTGTTTTTGTTAGCCAGATGCGTTCATGGATGCCTAGAGAGATTGGCGGTGTTCTTTGGTTTGGTAATGATGATGCCAATATGGTAGCGTTCATACCAATCTACTGTTCTTCTACAGTTCGTCCTGAGTGTTATAACACACCGGGAGCAGATGCTGTGAATTTCAGTTTCAAGAATGCTTACTGGGTGTGCAATATGACCAGCAATATGGTTTATCCTCGTTACAGCCAGATGTTCCCAACTTTGAAGGAGGTTCGTGATAGTCTGGATAACAGCTATTTTGCTGCACAGCCAGGTGTTGAGGCTAAGGCTCAGGAACTGTATGCACAGAATCCACAGGCTGCAGTCAAGTATCTCAATGATTATGGTATTGAGAAGGCACAGCAGATGTTGGCGCGTTGGCAACAGCTCTTCCAGTTTATGGTAGTGAAGTATAATGACATGATTATCAAGCCAACCAGAAAAGATGGCAGTTTCGAGAAGACTCCTTATGGATTAGGTGCAACTCCAGTTCGTCCTGGGTATCCTGAGAAATATGCCAAGGAACTTATTAAGCAAACAGGAGATAAGTTCCTGGTTTCTGAAACAAAGTAACAATATTTATCATCACATAAAGAAAGCCGATTCAAGTATATTACTATACAAGAATCGGCTTTCCTGTTTTCTAGACTAACAATACTAAATAATCGTATTATAATTTTTAAAGTTACGTCTTTTAAAATCTATTACTTGAAGTATCTCTTGTAGAGACCTGCAAAACCTGCACAGTGGCGGGCTTCATCCTTAGCCATCTCATGAACGGTATCGTGGATAGCATCTGAACCCTGCTCCTTAGCAAGCTTGGCAATGCGGAACTTATCCTCACAAGCACCCTTCTCTGCTGCAATACGAGCCTCGAGATTGCTCTTGGTATCACCCAAAACCTCACCGAGAAGTTCTGCAAAACGAGAAGCGTGATCAGCCTCCTCATAGGCATAACGTTTGTAAGCCTCTGCAATTTCAGGATAGCCTTCACGATCTGCCTGGCGTGCCATAGCAAGATACATACCTACCTCGCCACACTCACCATTGAAATGGTCCTTCAAACCCTTGATAACGTCTTCATTAACGCCATCCTTATATGCCTGACCGAGAACGTGAACGGTAGCAAATGTCATATCGTCATCTACTGCATCTTCCATCTCTTTGAACTTGCTGGCTGGAGCCTTGCAGATAGGGCACTTCTCTGGTGCTTCTGTACCTTCGTAAATGTAACCGCAAACGGTGCAAATAAACTTTTTCTTCATAATGTTTTTGTTTTAAATGTTGTTGTATAATTATTGTCTTTTGAATTAGTGAACAGTCTCTGTGTGAGGTGACTTTACGCCTTTTTTAGCGCATTCTGCACAGATTCCTCTGTAGTAGAGCTGTTCTTCCAATACGATGTTTCCTTCAATTTCCTTTCCTGGTTCCACTTTTGGAGCTGGTTCGCCGAAAAAGTCAATTACCTTGCCACAATTTCTGCAATAGAAATGAACGTGGCTTTTAATATTTCCATCATAACATACGCGATGTTCATCGATTGTGATCATCTGAGCCGCATTGTGCTCACTCAACATTCTGAGTGTGTTGTAAACGGTTGTCTTGCTCAATGTTGGGATACTCTCGGCTAATCCTTTGTACACATCCTCGATAGTTGGATGAGTGGGATGCTTGATGAGCCAATCCATAATGGCAATACGCTGGAGTGATGGTCGGATACCTTTCTCCACGAGTCTTTGATAGGCTTCTGTCTGCTTCATAATTACTTGTTTTTATAATTTGATGGTGCAAAGATAAGCAATTCTTTTGTATCTACCAAATATTTTTGCAAATATTCCAAAGTATTTTTGAATATTTTACAATTGCATAGTTGTTTTAAGATTTGTTGTGCTAAAAAGGGAGAGTCTATGATTCGCTTTTGGAAATTATTGATACTAAAACCCTTTTGGAAAAAGTAATTCCCCGTCACGCTACCGGAGTGTTGTGGCGGGGAATCTTATTTGAAAATAAACTTTATACGATATTTAAGGAGACTATCTCAGGTCGATGACTTCAGCACCTGGACATTCCTTGCTGTTGAAATTGAATGTGCTGTTAGAAACGCTCTTGGCTCTGAAGTTACTTACCGTGATGGTACTCCAGGTATTGCCCTGTCGCATCTTGACAACTGATGGAACATGTGTCTTTTTGTTGATGGTGATATACATTTCGGCTACAGAACGTTTCTGGTTATTGGCAACGAGATGTACTACATAGTTACTGCCTGCTGTCTTGAGCGTTGACTTATAACCAGTCTTATATATATTAATAAAGGTATAAGGGTTCATGGACATCTGCTGAGCCTGTGTAGGGTTGCTGACATTCACCTCGTTGGTTTTCTTTAGATAAGTCCACTGGGTCTTGCCGTTGAACCAGACGATGGCTTGCGGGGTACGGGCGTTAAACTTGTTGCCTTTGATGGCAATACTGCCGCTTGCTGATCCATACTTAGAACTGCTCATCTTGAAGTTGGCGCTAGCTCCACCTTTGTTGCCAATAACGGCAGCGGTCTTATCAAGTACCTGTTGCGCAGTCTGCGCCATGGCTCCGATGCTCATCATTGCAACGAAAGCCAATGCTAAAATCTTTTTCATTTTTATCTTTTCCTTTCTTTTAAAATTCTATGTTATATTATATCTTCTAAAATTTCATACTCTATCATAAAGCCGTAAAAACGTCTTTTCTCCTTAGACGTTTTCACGGCTTCAGGGTTTAATAATTTAACCTTTTCCAATATTATCTTCTTTCATACCCTTAGTTCTTTACTAAAATTAAGAGTTTCGAAGTGCCATTAACAGATTATTAAGCTGGTTTTCATCCTGTATCAGTACCTCACGAGGCTTGCTGCCCTGTGCTGCACCTACGATGCCTGCAGCTTCCATCTGGTCCATCAGTCGTCCTGCACGGTTATAGCCGATACTGAACCGGCGCTGGATCATGCTGGTAGAACCCTGCTGCGAAAGAACAATCGCATGGGCTGCCTCTTCGAAGAACGGATCCAGTTCGCGGGCACTGATGCTGCCGCTTCCACCTGCGCTTCCTTCATCATTAGCTGGTTCTGGCAACTCCATAGGTTCGATAGGGCCAGGCTGTTCGCAGATATACTCGTTGATGCGCTCGATTTCAGGTGTATCAACAAAGGCGCACTGTACACGGACAGGTTCGTTGCCGCAGAGATAGAGCATATCACCACGACCAATCAGCTGGTTGGCTCCTGTACGGTCAAGAATGGTCTTTGAGTCGATGGCAGATGTAACCTTAAAGGCGATACGGCCAGGGAAGTTAGCCTTGATATTACCCGTGATGATGCTGGTTGTAGGACGCTGGGTGGCAATAATCATGTGGATACCCACGGCACGTGCCAGCTGGGCGATACGGGCAATAGGAAGTTCTACTTCCTTGCCGGCTGTCATGATCAGATCACCGAACTCATCTATAATCACTACGATGTATGGCATATACTCATGTCCATCTGTCAACTTCAACTTGTGGTTGATATACTTCTGGTTGTATTCTTTAATGTTACGGGCTCCTGCCTTTTTGAGCAAGTCGTAACGGCTATCCATCAGTACACACAGACTGTTCAGGGTTCTAACCACCTTGGTTACATCGGTTATGATAGGTTCTTCCTCATCAGGAACCGCAGCCATAAACTTATTGGCAATACGGGAGTAGACGCTAAACTCCACCTTCTTAGGGTCGATGAGAACCAGTTTGAGTTCGTTTGGATGTTTCTTGTATAATAAAGAGGTGATGATGGCATTCAAACCTACAGATTTACCCTGTCCGGTAGCACCCGCAACAAGCAGGTGAGGAATCTTTGCCAAATCAACCATAAACACTTCGTTGGTAATGGTCTTACCCAAAGCGATAGGTAACTCCATCTTGGTTTCTTGGAATTTCTTTGAGTTTAAAGTACTTTCCATACTAACGATGTTCGCCTTTGCGTTAGGTACCTCAATACCGATGGTTCCCTTACCTGGGATAGGAGCGATGATACGGATGCCGAGAGCTGCCAGACTCAAGGCGATGTCATCTTCCAGATTCTTGATCTTAGAAATACGTACGCCTTCTGCAGGCTGGATTTCGTAGAGTGTGATGGTAGGACCAACCGTAGCACGGATGGTTTTGATCTGTACGCCAAAGTTGCCCAGCACCTCGATGATGCGGTTTTTGTTGGCGCGCTGCTCTTCCTCATCGATGGATACGCCGTCATCCTCGTACTTCTTCAGAAGGTTGAGTACCGGATATTTATATCTGGTGAACGGCTCCTTCGGATTGATCGGAGTATTCAGTACTTCTGCATTGCTCAAGGTGTTGCCTGTAGCCTTCTCGTCGGCTGTGGCTACAGAGATGTCCATACCTATATGCTCAGAAGCTGCAGCAGCCTCGGCAGCTTGCTTTTCCAATGCTTCCTGTTCAGCCCGTTTTGTACGGAGTTCGCGCTGACGTGCAATGAGTGACATATTCTCGTTCTGCGTGCCGTTGGCTATAGCGATGGTTTCATCTTTATCTGTATCACCTTCTGTTCCTGTAGCTTCCTGTCCGCCTGCCTCTGGCTCAACAGGCGTAGAAGGTGTGTCTGGGTTTGCGAAAGTCTGGTCCGGATCCAGATTCAGGTCGATGACTTTGGCAGGTTCTTCTTCCTTATATTCTTCTTTCTCATCCTCTGTGCCAGGACCATATGCTGCGTTGGCGTATACCTCGTCGATAGCTTCCGTATCTTTTCTGTTCTTTCCATGGTTAGTAATCTCAAATTTCACCTTATTTGATATATAACCGATAGGGTTGAGTGCTTTTCTGATTACCGTAATGGTTTCAGTGGTGAGATAGGTGAGGAATGCTACCGCCACGAAGAAAAGAATGGCAGTAAGTCCTGGAGGACCCATGATGTTCTCCAGATTCTGCACGACAAAGAGTCCGTGCTTTCCGCCCGGATTGAATGTGAGGCTTGGCATGATAGGTGCGATGAACTTGGCAAAGGTTACCGACATCCATAGCATGACCACAATCATGCAGAAGAACCATTTCCACAGGTTCAGCTTGTAGGCATGCATCATCTGCAATCCCACCATGATGACAAAGAATGGGAGCATGAAGGCTGGAAATCCGAAATTGATGGCAATGAGCCAATAGGATACAATGGCTCCCCAGGATCCGCAGTAGTTCTGAAACTGTTTTTCCGTGTTGGTCCATTCGCCCGGCTTCAGATTTTCGAGCAAACTCTGGTCATTGGCTCCGGTGTTGAGAAAGGAGATCATAGCGATGATGATAACCACAGCAATGACTACCAAGGCTAATCCTATGAAAAAGTCGGTGATAGTATTGTTGAAAATATACTGTAAACCAATAGCTTCGCTAAAGGTTTTGGTCTTTTTTTCAGTTCTTTTTTTAGCCATTTTATATATTTTTGAATAATTTATCTGCAAAATTAGCGAAAATAATTGAGAAAACAATTCTTTTTCTCATCTTTTTTTTCTAATTTTGCAACTTGTAAAGAATAAAAAGCATAATGAAGATTATTTTCACTAGTTTCGACAAGGCGGCAATCACGAATTTGCCAAGAGCTTTGTTTCCTGGCAAAATCGTAGTCGTTGACAAGCCTGAAGATACAGAAGCGGCTGTTAATGACCTACTTAGCCATTATATACTGGGTGTGGATACAGAAACGCGCCCATCATTCAAGCGTGGTCAGGCTTACCATGTTTCGTTGTTGCAGGTGAGTACACATGATACTTGTTATCTCTTCCGCCTGCATCATACGGGCATGACTCCTGCCATCATTCGCTTGCTCGAAGATACCACCGTGCCAAAAGTAGGACTTTCCTGGCACGATGACTTGCTGCAGCTCCATAAGCGAGCTGCTTTTAAGGCTGGCTACTTTATCGAGTTGCAGGATGTTGCAAAGAACTTTGGTATCGCAGACATGAGTCTGCAGAAACTGTATGCTAACCTGTTTCACCAGAAAATCAGCAAGGCGCAACGGTTAAGCAATTGGGAGGCTAGCGATTTGAAGGAATCGCAGGCTCTCTATGCAGCTACAGATGCCTGGTGCTGCATTAATCTGTATGAGGAATTCAAGCGTTTGTCTGCTACAGGCGATTACGAGCTCGATGAACTCAGGGTATGATATAAGGTGGTAAGGAATAGAAATTGATAATCGTAAGAAACTTCATATATAAATATGTATAAAAGCGTATATTTAAAGAAAGGTAAGGAAGAATCGCTCAAGCGTTTTCATCCATGGATCTTCTCGGGTGCTATCCAGGCAATGGATGAGGGCATAGAGGAGGGCGACATTGTGAGAGTGTTTACCCGTAGTGGTGAATTCATTGCTATAGGTCATTATCAGATCGGTTCTATCGCTGTACGTGTTCTTTCTTTTAGAGATATTGAGATTGATGAGGAGTACTGGTGTGCCAGATTGGATTCGGCATATAAGATGAGACTCGCTTTGGGTATTGCCGGTAATTCATCCAATACTACTTATCGCTTGGTTCATGGTGAGGGCGATAACTTGCCGGGACTTGTTATCGACTGCTATGGTCCTACTGCTGTCATGCAGGCTCACAGTGTGGGTATGCATGTTTGCCGCATGGAGATAGCCAAAGCCTTGAAGAAGGTGATGGGCGAAGCACTGGAGAATATCTACTATAAGAGTGAGACAACCTTACCGTATAAGGCTGACCTCAGACAGGAAAATGGCTTTATACTGGGAGGTGATGCTGACGATGTTGCTGTAGAGAATGGACTGAAATTCCATATCGACTGGTTGCGTGGTCAGAAAACGGGTTTCTTCGTAGATCAGCGTGAGAACCGTTCGCTGCTCGAGCATTATGCCAAGGGTAAGAGCGTGCTCAACATGTTCTGCTATACCGGCGGTTTTTCTGTTTATGCGATGAGAGGCGAGGCTAAGACTGTTCACTCCGTAGACAGCAGTGCCAAGGCGATAGAATTGACCAATGAGAATATTGCGCTCAATTTCCCTGGAGATGCACGCCATGAGGCTATCTGCGAAGATGCCTTCAAGTATCTTGATGAACATGACCAGCAGTATGATCTGATTGTTCTTGATCCTCCTGCTTTTGCCAAGCACCGTGCGGCTTTGCGCAATGCGTTGAAGGGCTATACCCGCCTGAACGTAAAGGGCTTGCAGCGTATTAAGAAGGGCGGCATCCTTTTTACCTTCAGTTGCTCTCAGGTGGTTACGAAGGATCAGTTCCGCAATGCTGTGTTTACTGCTGCAGCGCAAGCTGGAAGAAAGGTTCGCATCTTGCACCAGTTGCACCAGCCTGCCGACCATCCTATCAATATTTATCATCCGGAAGGTGAATATTTGAAGGGATTGGTTCTCTATGTAGAATAACAAATGATTAAAGGATAGATAATGAATAAGTTCAAAACGTTTACAGCCTTGATGCTTCTGCTGGCTATAGGATTTGCAGGATGTGGCAAGTCGGAAGCAGAACGTCATCGCTTGAGCAAGAAGGAAAAGGCTAGATTGGATAGCCTAGACCGTGCTGCGCTGAAGATAGCGGTGATGCCAACAATGGACTGCCTGCCAATCTTTCTGGCATGTGATGACAGTATCTTCCAGCAGCAAGGTGTAGACGTACATTTGCGTAGATATACTGCACAAATGGATTGTGATACTGCTATCGAGCGCAAGCGCGTAGAGGGAGCCGTGACCGATCTGATTCGTGCTCATCATATAGAGAAACGGGGTACTGCTTTGACGTACCCTATTTCTACCAATCTTTATTGGCAGTTTATCACCAATAAGCGTTCGCGTATATCCGAACTGAAACAACTTTCAGATAAGATGGTGGCAATGACCCGCTACTCTGCAACTGATTATCTGGCTACTTTAGCAATCGATAGCGGTAAGCCTAAATATGATGCTTATAAGGTTCAAATCAACGATTTGAACATCCGTCTGCGTATGTTGCTTAACAACGAGATGGATGCCATGTTGCTGCCAGAACCTCAAGCTACCAAAGCCCGACTTGAACAGCATGTAAAACTCTTTGACAGCAGAGATAAGAACTTGCAGTTAGGTGTTGTTGCTTTCCGCAAGAAAATACTTTCAGAGCCGCGCCGTAAAGACCAAGTTGCCAAGTTTATCAAGGCGTATAATATTGCTGTTGATAGCATAAACAGTCGTGGGGTACAGCATTATGCAAGAATCATCACAAAATATACGGGTGCCGATGCTAAAACCATCAGTAATCTTCCAAAACTTAAATATGAACACGCTATGGAACCAAGACGTCGTGACCTGGCTGTAGCACAAAAATAAGCGGCTTATGAAAAAAGAAGATTTTAGCTGGACAAAGTTTTCGCATGAAAATGTCACTATGATATCCAGAATAGAGGCAATTCGCAAGATTATTGACCAGGAAGTGTGTTTGGAGCCATGTCTGCCAGAAATAGCGGAAATTGAACAAAGATATGATGCTTTATATCATGATTATATAGATGGCAAACTTAAACATCGGGAACTTTATGATCTTGCTTCAGATTTGGATATGGATATAGACACGCTCTATAGTAAAATGCGCCACGAATGGATTTTGGCTAATGAGTCTACATTTGTTGCACTTTGCAAAAGAGCTCAGAATCTGACAAGTTTTGATGAGGTACAGGAAACCTTTGAGAAATTTGCTACAGATGAAGCTATGCTAAATTTGAGGGTAGACTTGTCTGAAGAACAGATAGACGAGGAAAGGCAAAAGATACAGGAGCAGCTGAATGCCTATCGCAATATGGTGTTTTCTTATATTCTGGTAACTGATGACTGGAATGATGATTTTGTCAAGAATATACTTGATATCATCGCTTCCGATTTGGTAGATCCATACACCATCAATATGATAGTTTCGGCTGTTTCATTGTCATGCTCTGTATTCTTTGATGCCCCTAGACTTGCAGTCTTGATGCGCTTAATCAAGTCTGACGACAGTACTTGCAGTGTTCGCCAGCGAGCTTTGGTGGGTTTCGTTTTCTGTGCAATAACCAATTCGGGTGAAAAACAGAAATATTGGGATTCTGCTGCTGGCTTGATCATGGATGATGAATTTTTGGCAGCCTGTGTTGATCTCCAACGCCAGATGCGTCTATGTCTTACAAGTAAAAAGGATAGCAAGGAGATGATGCATTCCGTGGTGAAGACCATGTTCACTTCTTTTACTCAGGATTTGGCCGAAAAGATAGACCAAACGGGTGAATTGGGACTTAATTGCTTCTCAGCAGATGGGGAGAATCCTGATGATGCCCTTAAGGGAGCCTTCGACTATATGTTGAATTCAGAAGATATAGGAGTTGATGTCTATTATCATCAGTTTGCCAACCAGAAGAGCTTCGGTCATTTCCATTCACTCTATAATTGGTTTGTTCCTTTCTATGTCCGTAATTCTACGCTCAAGAATGTTCGGGCTACGATGAAACAGCATCGCAATTTCATCAACAATCTCTTGAGAGGCGCCTCTATGTGTGATACCGATCTGTATAGCATCATTCTTTCATTGAATAATACATCTAAGGAATTTATTGAATCATTGGATGTTACCCCGGAAAATATGGTGTCTGGTCCTGTTTTTTATGACGAAGAAGATGAGGAGGAAAAAGAGCAGAATACTGAAGAACCAGTAGAGGATGAGACTGATTCTACAGAAGCAAAGGATTCTGAAAATGTCACACTGCTTGATTCGGTAATGGAACATGAAGAGAATCTCTCTGAAGAGGAAAAGAAGAAACGTGCAATCAGGGTTCGTCATCGCTATGTGCAGGACCTCTACCGATTCTATACTCTCTCTCCAATGAGGAAGGCATTTGATAATCCTTTCGAAGTGCAGAAGGAAATTCCTTTCTTTACTACGGGACTGTTTGCTAAACCGGAATATGACAAGTATCGCCTGTCGCTGGCCCGTTTCTCTGCTAAAAGAGGTGACTATGCCTTTGTTAGCAAGATTTTGCGTAATCTGGAAAAATATACCGACGAAGAGCATATGATGCTTGCATTGGCATACAAATCGGAGGAAAAATATGATGAAGCGCTTGAACATCTCTATGTGATTAAGAATACAAGCCCAACTTATAAGGCTGCCACGGAGTTGAAATTAGAAATAGAAGAAGAGATAAAAGACCCGGCGGCTTTAATAACATTGAATTGCTTGATTAAAGAAGAATCAGATGAGAGTAAGCAGTTTAAGCTCAAGCTGAAAAAGACCGATCTCTTATTGAAACTCCATCATTATAAAGAGGCTTTGGAATGGGCTTTCCAGATGGATGAACAGTATCCTAAGGAAGAACAGGTAGAATGCAGACTGGCTTTCTCTTTGCTCTTTTCAGAATCGGAAGGCGATAAAAACATTGACCACGCAATGGCTTTAATAGAACCTTATCTGCAAAATAGTGATGATAATGAAATCAGGGATATATTGAATTCTGACATGACAGATATGGATAAGGATGAAAAGGAACGCATGTTCATGAAAATGTTATCTGCGATGGTGAGCAAAGTTTCCAAGCCACAAGACCACAGATGGGAGTCTATGAAATTTTTCTATTATGGACTCTGCGTTCTCGTGAAAAAGGGAGGAACTGCAGCTATCAGATTTTTGAATGAAGCATCTGGTCATGCAGCTTTTTCCCCTAAGGAAGATATAGATGCACTCGGCCTGCTCGAGATGGGAAATTGGCTTGATGATCGTGGTATTGCGCCTATAGAATTGGAATTTATAACAAAAAAAGTTTTCGAGGAAAGGAAAAACAATAAAGATGGCGGAGAATAATAAAAATAAGAATAAGGTACAGATAGATCCAACCTACGCCCATTTGCAGCCGCAGGCTGTGAATGTGGAGCAGGCGGTACTGGGTGCCTTGATGATAGATTCTGATGCCTTTTCGGTGGTGTCGGAGTTGCTCAAGCCGGATACTTTTTATGACCCGCGTCATAAGAGAATATATCAGGCTATCCAGGTGATGAACATGGAGGAACGGCCTGTGGATATCATGACTCTTGCCGATCAGTTAGCCAAGACTGGCGAACTGGATAAGGTGGGAGGAGCACAATATCTCATGGATATTTCTGCAGGCATGGCTTCAGCTGCCCATGTAGAGTCGCATGCCCGTATCCTGGCGCAGAAATATATGCAGCGCCAGCTGATTCATTATGCCGGCGACATTGAGACGATGGCGTATGAAGAAGGTGTGGATGTGGATGAACTGATGCAGAAAGCTGAAGGTGAACTCTTCCAGCTTTCGCAGAACAATATGAAGCAGGATTATACACAGATTGATCCTGTTGTAAAGGAGGCCGTTGCCATCTTGCAGCGCGCTGCTCAGAACTCGGGTGGTCTTACCGGTATTCCTACGGGTTATCGTGGGTTGGATGATATGACATCAGGTTGGCAACCGTCCGACCTTGTGATTATCGCCGGTCGTCCTGCCATGGGTAAGACTTCCTTTGCATTGAGTATTGCCAAGAATGTGGCGGTAGATTATGATGTGCCTATCGGATTCTTCTCTCTGGAAATGAATAACGTTCAGTTGGTGAACCGACTCATCTCGAATGTTTGCGAGATTTCTGGTAAAAAAATACTGAACGGACAATTGGAACAGCCAGAATGGGAACGGTTGGATAAAAAACTGAGAAAACTGACAGGTGCACCTATTTATATTGATGATACGCCTGGTCTTTCTGTTTTCGAACTCCGTACCAAGGCGCGCCGACTGGTAAGGGAAAAGGGGGTTAAACTGTTGATGATCGACTATCTCCAGCTGATGAATGCCAATGGTATGAAGTTTGGTAGCCGTCAGGAGGAGGTATCTACCATCTCCCGTTCGCTCAAAGGTATTGCCAAAGAGCTGAATATTCCTGTGCTTGCTCTTTCGCAGCTCTCCCGTAATGTAGAGAACCGTGAGGGTTTGGAAGGAAAGCGACCTCAGTTGAGTGACCTCCGTGAATCCGGTGCCATCGAGCAGGATGCCGATATGGTGCTTTTCGTTCACCGCCCGGAATATTATCACATCTATCAGGATGAAAAGGGTAATGACCTTCATGGTATGGCACAGATTATCATTGCCAAGCACCGTAAGGGCTCTGTTGGAGATGTTCTCCTGAACTTCCGTGGAGAATTTACCCGATTCCAGGATCCGCAGGATGCTGCAGCAGCACCTGTCGAAGAAGGTGGTGAGATTGTAGGCTCTAGGATGAATGGCGGAGGGCAGGATGGTAGTCCGCTACCACCGCCGCCTGCTGAGAATCTGCCTTTCTAAGGTTAGAGTTTGTCGATTTTTTCACTCAAAAACTGGCTTTTTCGTCAAATTCTTGCACAGGATTAACGTTTTTGGGTAAAAAATCCATAAGATTATAGGAATTTGTTATCATTTCTATTAAAAAAGTTATAAATTGTTTGCTAGTATCAAATAAAAGTGTTACCTTTGCATGCGAATTTAAGAATATAACATAATAAGATAGATATGAGAACAACATTGTTGAACATTACAAGCATTATTATTCGACTTCGACTGCAGTTTGTGGGCGGAAGTGATAAGGTGTGCGTATAGTTCATCGCTTAAGATATTAAAAGCCTTTCTACACTTCCGTCTATGGAGTGGGGGAAGGCTTTTTACTTTATCTGATGCTTCTGCACGGATTGCTATATAAACGTAGTGCGTTCTGAATGTGTAGCTCTTATATATAATAAGGTGTAAATTTAAAATTTTAAAGATATGAGTGACAGATTATACATTTTCGACACGACCCTCCGCGATGGCGAACAGGTTCCGGGATGTCAGTTGAACACAGTTGAGAAGATTCAGGTGGCAAAGCAACTGGAGCAGTTGGGCGTGGATGTAATTGAGGCTGGATTTCCTATATCAAGTCCGGGCGACTTCAATTCAGTGGTAGAAATCTCTAAGGCTGTAACCTGGCCTACTATTTGTGCACTTACCCGTGCCGTAGAAAAAGATATTGATTGTGCTGCTGAGGCTTTGCAGTATGCCAAGCATAAGAGAATCCATACCGGTATCGGTACCAGCGACAGTCATATCAAGTATAAGTTCAATTCTACCCGCGAGGAAATCATCGAACGTGCTGTAGCTGCTGTCAAGTATGCTAAAAAGTATGTTGAGGACGTAGAGTTCTATGCTGAGGATGCAGGCCGTACCGATAATGAGTATCTGGCTCGTGTCGTAGAGGCTGTTGTCAAGGCGGGTGCTACTGTAGTGAACATTCCTGATACTACAGGTTATTGTCTGCCTGATGAATATGGTGACAAAATCAAGTATCTTATGGAGCATGTTGATGGCATTGACAAGGCACGCCTTTCTACCCACTGTCATAACGACCTCGGTATGGCTACTGCCAATACCCTGCAGGGTGTTTTGAATGGTGCACGCCAGGTTGAGGTTACCATCAATGGTATCGGTGAGCGTGCAGGTAATACTTCGCTCGAAGAGATTGCCATGATTTTGAAGTGTCACAAGCATATCGATATTGATACCAACATCAATACCACCAAGATTATTCCTACCTCACGCATGGTGAGCAGCCTGATGAATATGCCTGTCCAGCCAAACAAGGCTATCGTGGGTCGCAATGCCTTTGCTCATTCTTCCGGTATCCATCAGGATGGTGTCTTGAAGAATGTTCAGACTTACGAAATCATTGATCCTAAGGATGTGGGATTGGATGACAATGCTATCGTATTGACAGCCCGTTCTGGTCGTGCTGCATTGAAGTACCGTCTCCATGTCAATGGTGTAGAGATTAATGATGAGGAGAAGCTCGACAAGATTTACAAGAAGTTCCTCCAACTGGCTGATAAGAAGAAGGAAGTTACCGATGAGGATGTTTTGATGCTTGCCGGTGCTGATTCTGCTGATAAGCATGGTGTTCAGCTCGACTGGTTGCAGGTTACTACAGGTAAGGGCGTGAAGAGCGTGGCAAGTATCGGTCTTGATATTGCAGGTCAGAAGTTTGAGGCTGCATCATCTGGTAACGGTCCGGTAGATGCTGCTATCAATGCTCTCAAGAAGGTCATCACCAAGGAGATGAACCTCAAGGAGTTCACCATCCAGGCTATCGACAAGGGCTCTGATGATGTGGGCAAGGTTCACATGCAGGTGGAATACGATGGTCATGTATATTATGGCTTCGGTGCAGATACCGACATCGTTACAGCTTCTGTTGAGGCTTACATCGATTGTATCAACAAGTTCAAGGTAAGATAAAATTAATTCAGATAAATATATAACAAGAGATATTATGAATACATTATTCGACAAGATTTGGGACAAGCACGTTGTCCAGATTGTTCCGGACGGTCCTACACAGCTTTACATCGACCGTCTCTACTGTCACGAAGTAACATCACCTCAGGCATTCGCTGGTATGCGAGCACGCGGACTCAAGATGTTCCGTCCAGACCAGATTTTCTGTATGCCTGACCACAATACTCCTACTCACGATCAGGATAAACCAATCGAGGATCCTATCTCAAAGAAGCAGGTAGATACCTTGGCAAAGAATACCGCTGATTTCGGCGTTACTCACTTTGCCATGAATACAAAGGATAATGGTATCATCCACGTAGTAGGTCCTGAGAAGGGTCTTTCTCTTCCTGGTATGACCATCGTTTGCGGTGACTCTCATACTTCTACTCATGGTGCAATGGGTGCCGTAGCTTTCGGTATCGGTACTTCTGAGGTGGAGATGGTGATGGCTTCACAATGTATTCTCCAGAGCAAGCCAAAGTCTATGCGTATCAGCATCAACGGTAAGCTCAGCAAGGGCGTTACTGCCAAGGACGTTGCTCTCTATCTGATGAGCCAGCTCACTACTTCAGGTGCTACCGGTTACTTCGTTGAGTACAGTGGCGATGTAGTGAAGGATATGTCTATGGAAGGTCGTCTTACCCTCTGCAACCTCTCTATCGAGATGGGTGCCCGTGGTGGTTTCGTAGCTCCTGATGAGACAACATTCGAGTATATCAAGGGTCGTGAATATGCACCTAAGGGTGAAGAGTGGGACAAGGCTGTGGCTTACTGGAAGACCTTGAAGAGTGGCGATGATGCAGTCTTCGACAAGGAGTTGACTTTCGAGGCAAAGGATATCGAACCACGTATCACCTATGGTACCAACCCAGGTATGGGTATCGGCATTACTGAGAATATCCCAACTCTCGATGAGATTCCTGAGGAAGAGCAGGCTGGTTTCAAGAAGAGCCTCAACTACATGGGCTTCCAGCCAGGCGAGAAACTCGAGGGTCATCCTATCGATTATGTATTCTTGGGCGCATGTACCAATGGTCGTATTGAAGACTTCCGTGCTTTCGCTTCTCTTGTTAAAGGAAAGAAGAAGGCAGATGGCGTAACTGCTTGGCTTGTACCAGGTTCATGGTTGGTTGATAAACAAATACGTGAAGAGGGAATTGATAAGATTGTTGAGGCTGCCGGCTTCGAAATCCGTCAGCCTGGATGCTCTGCCTGCCTGGCAATGAACGATGATAAGATTCCTGCAGGCAAGTACTCTGTAAGTACATCCAACCGTAACTTCGAGGGTCGTCAGGGACCAGGTTCCCGCACCATCCTTGCCAGTCCATACGTAGCAGCTGCTGCCGCTATTACAGGTAAGATTACCGACCCAAGAGAGTTTATGTAATGTTAAGTGTTCAATGTTAAATGTTAAATTGAAATGAAACAGAAATTCAATGTAATTACATCAAGCTGCATTCCTCTTCCTTTGGAGAATGTAGATACAGACCAGATCATCCCAGCCCGTTTCCTCAAGGCCATCGATAAAGAGGGCATGGGCGACAACCTCTTCCGCGACTGGCGCTACAATGCCGACGGAACTCCAAAGCCAGACTTCGTGATGAACGACCCTTCTTACAGTGGTGTCATCCTCGTAGCTGGCAAGAACTTCGGTTCAGGTTCTTCACGTGAGCACGCTGCCTGGGCTATCGCAGGTGCAGGCTTCCGTGTAGTCATCAGCTCTTTCTTTGCTGATATCCACAAGAACAACGAGTTGAACAACCTCGTATTGCCAGTAGTAGTAAGCGAGGAATTCCTGAAAGAACTCTTCGAGAGCATCGACAAGGATCACAAGACAGAGGTAAAGGTAGATCTTCCTAACCAGACCGTGACCAATCTTGCTACCGGCAAGAGCGAACACTTCGAAATCAACGGCTACAAGAAACACTGTTTGGAGAATGGTTTGGACGATGTAGACTTCCTCGTTCAGAACCGCGACAAGGTTGAGGCTTGGGAAGCTAAAAACAAGTAATTATGAACGTTAACGCAAAGAGAGATAATTCCCGCATCAAGGAGATTGAGATCATGGACTGCACGCTGCGCGACGGTGAGCAGACCAATGGTGTCAGTTTCCTTCCTCACGAGAAGTTGATGATAGCAAGAATGCTGTTGCACGACATCAATGTAGATCGCATTGAGGTGGCTTCAGCGCGTGTGTCAGAAGGTGAAAAGGATGCTGTCGCTCGAATTTGCCGTTATGCTAAGACTATAGGTAAACTGGATTCCGTTGAGGTATTGGGATTCGTGGATAACAACAAGAGTGTGGATTGGATTGCTGAATGCGGCGGTCATGTCATCAACCTATTGGCTAAGGGTAGCTACAAGCACTGCACCCAGCAACTCAAGATGTCGCCTGAGGAGCATCTCGCTCATATCAAGCAGACCATCGACTATGCTTTGAGCAAGGGATTCACCGTGAATCTCTATTTGGAGGACTGGTCGAGCGGTATGCGTGACAGTCGTGACTATCTCTTCATGATGATGGATGAGTTGGTAAAACTGCCTATCAAGCGCTTCCTTCTTCCTGATACGCTGGGTATTCTGAACCCATTGCAGTGTGTGGAGTATATGCGCCAGATGGTGCGCCGTTATCCGAATTCTCACTTCGACTTCCATGCCCACAACGACTACGATTTGGCTGTGAGCAACTCGCTGGCTGCCGTATTGAGCGGCGCCAAGGGTCTCCATGTTACTGTGAATGGTCTGGGTGAGCGTTGTGGCAATGCACCATTGGCAAGTGTTCAGGTGATTCTGAAAGACATGTTCGAGGCAAAGACCAATATTAAGGAAGACCGTCTGAACGATATTTCCCGATTGGTTGAAGGATATAGTGGCATTGCCGTGGCTCCGAATACTCCGGTAGTAGGAGACAACGTCTTTACCCAGGTAGCTGGTGTGCATGCCGATGGTGACAACAAGGACAAGCTTTATTGCAACGACCTGGTACCTGAGCGTTTCGGCAGACATCGTGAGTATGCGTTGGGTAAGAACTCTGGCAAGGCGAATATCGTGCAGAACCTCAATGAACTGGGATTGGAACTGACGCCTGAGCAGACCAAGGCGGTGACCAAGCGAATCACAGAACTCGGCGACCGCAAGGAACTGGTAACCCAGGACGACCTGCCATACATCGTGAGTGATGTGCTGAAGCACAGCACACCTGAGGATAAGGTGAAACTGGTAAGTTACATGGTATCAACCTCATACGGTTTGAAGCCTATAGCCAGCGTGAAGGTAGAAATAGAGGGTAAGGAGTATGAAGACCGTAGCTCCGGTGATGGTCAGTATGATGCTTTCGTGAAAGCTCTCCGCAATATCTACAAGGTGAAGCTCGGCAAGACCTTCCCTAAGCTCGACAACTATCAGGTAACCATCCCACCTGGTGGTCGTACCGATGCCCTCGTTCAGACCGTCATCACCTGGCGTGAAGGTGACCGTATCTGGCGCACCCGAGGCTTGGATGCTGACCAGACAGAAGCAGCTATCAAGGCAACGCTGAAGATGATTAATATGTACGAGGCAGATAAGAGCGATGAACAGGCTGTATCGCCTCGAAATCTGGATATGGAATAATATCTCCGAAGATTACGAAATTATCTCCGAAGATTACGAAATTATCTCCGAAGATTATGAAAATATCACCGAAGATTACAGAATTATCTCCGAAGGTTATGCAAACATCTCCGAAGGTTTCTATTCAGCAGCACGCCCTGAAAGGGCAGAAGCTCCTAGCCCAGGGTAACACCCTGGGTATAAGATAGCATTTAGCAATGCGCCCTGTAAGGGCAAAAGCTTTAATCATTCAAAAATTAAACAATTAAAAAATCAAATAAGATGAAATTAAACATTGCAGTTCTCGCCGGTGATGGTATCGGACCAGAGATTATGAAGCAGGGCGTAGCAGTTATGCAGGCCATTGCAGAGAAGTTCAACCACGAGTTTACTTACAACGAGGCTATCTGCGGCGCTCACGCTATCGACGAAGTAGGTGATCCATTCCCAGAGGAGACCTTCAAAACTTGTATGGATGCTGACGCAGTGCTCTTCGCAGCCGTTGGTGACCCACGTTTCGACAACAACCCTACAGCCAAGGTTCGTCCTGAGCAGGGCTTGCTCGCTATGCGTAAGAAGTTGGGTCTCTTCGCCAATGTTCGCCCAGTAGCTACATTCGATTGCCTGCTCCACAAGTCACCATTGAAGGATGAACTCCTGAAGGGTGCTGACTTCGTAGTTATCCGCGAGTTAACTGGCGGTATGTACTTCGGTGAGAAGTATCAGGATAACGATAAGGCATACGATACAGATATCTATACCCGTCCTGAGATTGAGCGCATCCTGAAGGTAGCTTTCGAGTTTGCCATGAAGCGCAACAAGCACTTGACAGTAGTAGATAAGGCAAACGTATTGGCATCTTCTCGTCTCTGGCGTCAGATTGCCAAGGAGATGGAGCCACAGTATCCTGAGGTAAACACCGATTATATGTTCATCGATAACGCTTCTATGCGCGTATTGACTGAGCCTACATTCTTCGATGTTATCGTTACAGAGAATACCTTCGGTGATATCCTGACCGATGAGACTTCTTGCATCACCGGTTCTATGGGCTTGCAGCCATCTAGCTCTCTCGGTGAGCACACACCATTGTTCGAGCCTGTTCATGGTTCATGGCCACAGGCAGCTGGCAAGAACCTGGCTAACCCGGTAGCTCAGATTCTTTCTGCAGCTATGTTGTTGGAGCACTTCGGTTTGAACGAGGAGGGTGCCTTGATTCGCAAGGCTGTAGATACTTCTCTCGATGCCAATGTACGCACTCCTGAAATTCAGGTTGAGGGTGGTGCTCACTATGGCACAACTGAGGTTGGCGCATGGATCGTTAACTGGATTAAGAATGCTTAATCTGTAAATGGATTTTTCGGCGCTGGGTGAATTTTCTATCCAGATGCTTTATAGATAAAAGCCTTAAGAGGAGTGTTTCTTTCTCTTAAGGCTTTTCTTGTTGATTGTCCTGTCTTTCTGAATTTTAGTTCTTTTTGTAAACTCAAATAAGTTTTATAGTTTTTTATTTGGCAGTTTGCAAAAGTCTTCTTAACTTTGCACCATGAAAAGTTTTTATACATTATTATTGGCATCGATGGTTTCTTTGTCTGTATCTGCGCAGAACGTAGATGCCGACAAGGCACGTGCTGCTCAGAATAAAGCCTTGCGCGATTCACTCTCCAAGGCTACAGAAGTGCTTGCATATCATCCCGACAGTATCGATCTGCGACTGAAAAAGGCTGCTTGGAATATACAGCTGGAGCAATGGCAATATGCCAAGGATGATCTTGATAAGGTACTCTTTCTGAACAATACCAATATCGCCGGTTTGTTCTATCGTGCCTTTGTCAATGAGAAGTTGCTCCGTTATAACTTTGCGCGTCTAGATTATCAGAATCTTCTGGTACTTGTTCCTGGCAACTTCCAGGCGCAACTCGGTCTGGCTTTGCTCAATGAGAAAGATAAGCATTATACTGAGGCTTACGATGGCATTAACAGTCTGATAGAGCAATACCCTGACAGTGCGATGGCTTATGCTGCAAGAGGTGGCATGGAGAAGGAGAGGGGTATGCTTGAGCTGGCAGAGTTTGATTACGCCAAGGCGATGGAGTTGGATGCCGGTAATGAGGATTTTGCTTTCAATCATGTAGACATCCTGATTCTGCTTGGAAGAAAAGACGAAGCCTATCGGGATTTGAAGAAACTGCTCGATGCCGGTTGCCAGCCTGGCAGGTTGCAAGGTTTCTATGCAAGGTTGAAAAAGAAGAAAAAGTAGTATTTCAGAGTTATAAGAAAGAGTTTTTAAAGATAATAAGACAAGAATGCATAAAATTATTCCCTATATCCTGGCTGCCTGTTGTCTCTGTATGGTGGCATCCTGCGATACCGTCTTCGATGTCCATCCGTATGATGTGCATGTCGACGGCGATAGAAATCTGAATGTTACCAATATTCAGAAGATTGAGGCTGCAGTAAAGTCGAAAGATACAATCCGTTTTGCTATGATCAGCGATTCACACCAGTGGTTGGATGATTTGAAGAGTGAGGTTAATGATATCAATCGCCGCAGTGATTCCCTCGATTTCGTGATTCATTGTGGAGACCTTACCGACTTTGGTGCTACCCGTGAGTTTCAGTGGACCCGTGACCATCTTCAGAAGTTGAAGATACCTTTCGTGGCTCTGCTGGGTAATCATGACTGTTTGGGAACAGGTAACCAGTCTTATCAGAAAATCTTTGGTAATCCGGATTTCAGTTTCATCGCCGGTAAAGTAAAGTTTGTCTGTCTCAATACCAATGCCATAGAGTTTGACTATTCCCGCCCTGTACCTAATTTCGATTTCATGGAAGAGCAGGTTAAGGCTGATGCAGATGACTTTTCGCGTACCATTGTCTGTATGCATGCTGCCCCTTATTCAGAGCAGTTTAATAATAATGTAGCTAAGGTCTTCAATTTTTATACGCATCAGTTCCCAGGTTTGATGTGCTGTCTTTATGGTCATGGTCATCATACCGAGCAAAATGACATTTATGGCGATGGCATCATCTATTATCAGGTGGCCAATGCCGCTAAGCATCAATACTATATATTCACCATTACTCCAACAGATTATCGTTATGAAATTATTGAGTTTTAAGCATATATTCATTCTGGGAGCTTTGCTTGCTGCAGGTTCTGTACAGGTTCATGCTGCCGATGAGGTTACCGGGAAAAGTGAGGAGTTGGAACTGACGGATAGTATCGTTCATGATACTCTGGTGTTGGCGGATGGCAAACTGACCCGATATGACCGCCGCGTCATGCGCTACCGTAAGCATTGGGATTTGCTGATACCTACTAGTGGCATCATTCAGACCTGTGGCAATATGGGTATCATTTCGCTGGGTATCGGATGGGAATATGGTAAGCGCCGCCAGTGGGAAACGCAGCTCTTGTTTGGCTACATCCCGAAGTTCAGTTCTGACGATGAGAGGTTAACCATGACGCTCAAGGAGAATTTCATTCCTTGGCGTCGTAATATCGGTAAGGGCTGGTGGTTTGAACCGCTGGAGTGCAGCCTGTATTTCAATACGGTGTTCGGACATGATTTCTGGACAAAGCAGCCTACCAAGTATGAAAGCGGCTACTATCCGTTCTCTACCAGAGTCCGTCCTAATATCGCCTTGGGTGAACGTTTTAAGTATGATATTCCGCACAATAAACGTAAGCGTATCAAGAGTATTACGTTCTTCTATGAGTTGGGTACAACGGATATCTACTTTATGCGTTTCTACCGTAACGGCAATGCCGGTTTCTGGGATGTTTTCGGCCTCTCTATCGGTGCCAAAGTGCAGTACCTTTAAGCCAAGAACTGGTTGATGAGTTTGCTTACTCTGATGATATCTTCATCGTTGAGCGATGAGTTGCAAGGCAGACTCAGTTCTTCGTCAGCTATTCTCTTGACTACCGGAAATTCCAGATGATTCATTTCCGGATAGCATGGCTGCAGATAGGGTGGGCGGAAGTAATGAATCTTTGTGCCGACCCCATTCTCAGCCAGGAAAGCTTTCAGTTGGTCTCGCTTCGGGGTAAGGAAAGGGAAGACGTGGAAAACATTTTCATGAGCCGGAGAGATGAGTTTCGCAGCGATGCATCTGTCTTTGATGCTGTCATCCAGATGCTCCAGATATAGCTGTACCTGTCTGTATCTCGCTTTCTGTTCGTTTTCAGGATATTGCAGTTTTACATTCAGTACAGCAGCCTGAATCTCATCCATGCGTGAGTTTACGCCCTGATATCTGAAGATGCCGTCTTCTATCTTTCCATATTCGTGTAGTGACATGATGGCTTCCGCCAATTCCCTGTTATTGGTAGTTACAGCTCCCGCATCTCCCAATGCTCCCAGATTCTTGCTAGGATAAAAACTGTGGGCGGCAGCATCCGAAAGATTTCCGGTATATCTTCTTTTCGATGGTTTTTCAGAAGAATCAGCTAGAGTAGTGGAGCATCCGAATCCCTGCGCATTGTCTTCGAAAAGCAAGAGATGATGCTTCTTGCAGATTTCTGCAATCTTCGGAGTCCATGCCAGTTTGCCATAGAGATGAACAATCATGATGGCTTTGGTCTTCGGTGTGATTCGGGCTTCTATCAGCCGGTCATCTATCTGTAAGGTACCGATATTGGCATCCACCAATACAGGTGTCAGTCCAACGCTGCTGATGGCAAGTACGGTAGCGAAATAAGTGTTGGCAGGCACAATCACCTCATCACCTTTCTGCAACTTTCCGATAGCCAGTTCGCCCATCAGCATCAGTTTGAGCGCATCCGTCCCGTTAGCGCAGCTGATGCAGTATTCTGTACCGATAAACTGTGCATACGATTTCTCAAACTTCTTTACGGCTTCACCTTGCAGATACCATCCGCTGTTGACCACCTTGTTGATAGCATCCTTTATCTCCTTCTCGTAAGGCTCATTGATAGCCTTCAGGTCGAGATAAGGAATCTTCTTTACTTCTGTTTTCATTGTTTCTTCTGTGATGATTTATACAAGTGATAAGACTTGTTTCTATAAATAAAAACGGATGTTTTGCGGTATTTATTATATGGGGAGGTATAAAAAAGACAAGAGCAGCTATCTTCTCAGACAACTGCTCTACATTCAATAGGTATTAGTTTTCTTTAAGGTAAAAAGATTGTATTCAGGATAACGTTTGCAAAGGTACTAAAAAAAAATGAAACAAAAAAATAAAATGGCAACAAATTTACCATTAACTTAAAAAAATATTTTAAAAACCTTTGCGGAGTCTTTTCTATTTGTACGAGAAAACAGAGTTTTATATAAATAATGCCAAATAAAAAGCTGTAAAATGAAAAAACTGTCACCAAACCGTCTTTTTCCCTTTCACGGCGTTCGATGTCTAAAATCTCTCGATTTGTACGGTTGAAATTACCCAACTGAGCCCTTTGGCCTGTTTCAACCATACAGTTCGCACCAATTTCTTCTGCAACTTTCGAGAATCGAATATATTTTTCAGTCCTTATCGTTTAAAAGATTCTAAAAACCAATAATTATTATTTAAGAGTTCCCACTATGGGAACTCTCATTTATTCTATTTTTTGTATCTTTGCACCGTGTGACACAGATTAGAACCTTATTACCTACTTTGGAGGCGCCTCGACAAAAACAGTAATGTACGGATCTCTACTTCCGAAAGCCAACGGAGGCGGAGACAGGAGAGATTATGCCCATAGCAAGAGAGCTATACAGCGCATTCTCAGCTCTGTGTTCACGGTGACACGGTGACAGGGTGACACGAGTTTTTCAACATTTCGCCTCGCATGCGGGCAGGCAGGAAAAATCAGGCCGAAAGTTCCTGCCTGCCCGCGCGAGAGTAAATCTTCAGAATTCCCTGTCACCAGTGTCACCCTGTCACCCGAAGTCGGTTACTTCCGAGACGGAAATCAAAGACTTACGATGTGAAAGTTAGTTACTTACGATGCGAAAGTCAGTTACTTATGCCCCGTAATCCACTGGCTTACGACGCGAATTACAAGTGTTAACTCCTTTAAGATCAAACAAGCTATGGAGATAGAAGTTACATCAGGAGCAAACAGAGTCAAATCTGTTACCTTCATTTTTATGTTAATTCTTTAAAAAATCAATAAATAATCATCTATTTATTTGCATATATAAAAGAATTACCATATCTTTGCAATCGGATAAAGGCTTCTTTATTCAGGATTGGGGTGTCCCCGGTCGGGAAAGGGTTACTTCACAGTGACTCTTTTTTTTGTATTATTTTCCTTGTTCTTTTGGGAAAATCTTCATACCATATACCTTTCCGTTTAATTGGAAGATATTCTTTTTCAGTACATCAAAAGCAAGATTCACTCCATTAGGATTCAAAACATGTCGAGTTACCGGATAAGCTATCAAGTCAGCAATCTGAAGTCCAATTATATTTTCAGATTTCCATCTCATGTCGAACTTTTTAAAAACTTTTTTCATTCGATGACTATCCACCCAATATGTTCCTCTGTCTAACAGCTGATTATAATAATTAAGAAGGGATGCATCTTCCTTTTTGCCACGTTTTTCGATAATGGTACAAAGTTCTATGTCAGTCAAACCAAGAGAGTCTAAATAAAACACGACTCTTTCCATGATATACGATAAAGACAACCCATATACATCATTCAGTTTACCATACTGCCTGATATATGGTTCTTTTAATATCGAGCAGCAAACTACGACATATCCATTATCTCCAAGTATATCATTAACACCCTGGAAGAATCGTTTTTTGACATCAAGGTCAAACAAAACCTCGAATCCATTTTGACACTTTCTTATATCCCGACTATGAAAAATAATATTTATATTGTTCCAGATTTCCTTTTTAAGGACATTGATTCGTTCTGTCAACACTTTGTCCTGTTCCTCGGAGACAACAATACCACAAAGTGTAAATATAGGGAATTGTGGGTCAAAACTTGCTAAGTTTTGATCTCCGCATTCATCAAGATACAATATAAATTTATTCGCCATAATTTTTGCCTATTTTAAATGCAAAAATACAACTTTCTTTTCTATTTACAAAGTTTGCTGAGATAAAATAACTTAAAAGATCGCTATGATGAACAAGTATTCACCCCTTTATTGCATCAGTAGCTCATCATTAGAATATTTTGCCAAATAGGATGTTCACCATTGTTTTGAACAGAATCTTGGCATCAAACCACCAGGATCTGTGTTCCAGATAGTAGAGGTCAAGACTCAGTCTTCTCAACATCTTTGGCATCGTATCCGTATATCCGTTATACAGGGTGGCATAAGAAGTAGCACCTGGCCGAATCTGATACAGATAAGTATAACGAGGATCATGCTTGATGATTTGGTCGATATAGTATTTTCGTTCTGGTCGGGGACCGACTAATGACATATCGCCTTTTACGATGTTCCACAATTGAGGAAGTTCGTCCAAATGGTGGGCCCTAATGAATTTTCCTACACGTGTGAGTCGAGTGTCGCCTTCAATCTCTAGTAGATTTGGACCATCTTTTTCTGCATCAGCCTTCATAGATCTGAATTTATAGATGTTGAAAGGTTTCCCGTGCAAACCTATACGTTCTTGCTTGTAGATGATAGGTAATCCATCTTCCCATTTGATAGCTAAGGAGATAATGACAAATAGGGGAGAAGATAGAACGAGGCAAGGTACAGAAACAAGAATATCTGTGGAACGTTTTACGAAACGCTCCATTCTGTTGTTTCTATTCTTGGTTTCTGTTTTGTTTTGTTTGGTCATTTCTCTACTTTTTTCTTTAGTTTGATTTTTTGATTGATACCGATGTGTAGCATCGTATAGAGGGCTATATCGATAAGTAATATTCCTGTTAATCCTACACTCATATTACCTAGTATTACATTGGTTCCAATGAATGCTAGGGCTAGTAGGATAATAATGAATAATGTATAGTGCTGGTTATATCCCATAGCCAGGAACTTGTGATGTATGTGGCTTTTGTCTGCATCAAAGATTGGTTTCCTGTTTCTGATGCGATGTAACACTACTCGTACGACATCAAAAGTAGGTATGATGAGCAGACTGTATGCTATCAGAACGCGTTTTGGAGACATAGGCATCACGTTCGGATTTACAGCAATTGCTTTGACAAATAGAAATGCCAAAAAGAATCCCAATGTTAAGCTGCCAGAATCGCCCATAAAAATCTTAGTTCCTTTTTCAACTTTTCCCCACATGTTAAAATACAGGTATACTACCAGAACGCCCAACAATCCTGCAATCATTACTTCATAAGCAATCAAGTCGTATGGTATGAAGCAATAAAAGAAACCCAGCAGAGCTATGATGGAGAGACTTGTTGCCAAACCATCTATGCCATCTATCAGATTGAGTGCATTGTCAATGAACACAAATACAAGGATGGTTAGAGGAATACCAACAACCGAAGGTATCTCGTAAATACCAAACAAACCATAGAGGTCATTAATCTGGAGCCCACATATAGGCATGATGCTGGCAGCGAGAATTTGAGCGACAAATTTCACTTTAGCATTAAGTCCGATTAAATCGTCAATGATTCCTACAGAGTAGATAATCGACAGACTCAAGATAAAACCTACGTTCCACATACTGAGAGAGATTTTGTCTTGAATATTATTTGTAGCTATGATAAGCAATACTGCCACAGCTGAAATCATCATGCTTGGTATGAATGCAATGCCACCCAATCGTGGTATGGGTGCGCTATGCACTTTTCTTAGGGTTGGAATATCATACAACTTTTTTTTCTTGCAGAATTTCAGCACTGTTGGGATGAAGAACATGCCACACCCCATGCTCAGTATGAATGCTCCTATGATTGGTAATATTTCTGTTAACATATTTATATCTTCATTTTATTATATAAACTGAAAAGGTACGTGAATATTGTATAAAACATAAAAATTGTTTGGCTGTTTCATATAAAAGGAGTATATTTGCAGAAAAATGAGACAATATGACGCAACTGAATAGAAAATTGCCTTTAGGCATACAGGATTTTGAAGAGATGCGTAGAGATCATTATATCTATGCTGATAAGACTGATATGGTTTGGAAACTGGCTAATGGTACTAAATACAATTACCTGAGCCGTCCACGCCGTTTCGGTAAGTCTCTTTTGTGCTCTACCCTTAAGTGTTATTTTGAGGGTAGAAAGGAACTCTTTGAAGGTCTCAAAATTATGGAACTTGAATCGGAGTGGGTAAAACGTCCTGTAATCTATTTCAGTATGAGTTTGGGTGGTTCTTCTGCACAGACGCTTACAGAATATTTGAACAATGTATTGTCTTCATACGAGAAGATATATGGCAGAAATCCGGATGAGCAGTCTTTAGGTAATCGTTTAAATGGTATCATTCAGAGAGCATACGAACAGGCGGGAGTACAGATAGCCATTATAGTAGATGAGTATGATGTTCCTTTGCAGCATACCTATGAAACCAATCATCATGATGCATGCCGTGAGATATATCGTAACTTCTTTACAGGGTTAAAAGACTATGGTTACTGCATCAAGTGCGTCTTTATTACTGGCATTACTAAGTTTACTCAGATAAGTTTGTTTAGTATGCTTAATACATTAACTAATGTCAGTTTTAGAAATGAGTATGCAACAATATGTGGTTTGACTAAAGATGAAATTCAGTTCTATTTTTCAGAACAGCTATCTGAATTGGCAGATAACTATGCAATCACGAAGAGTACCCTTATGGATACAATGAGTTCTATCTATGATGGCTATCATTTCTCTCGTGGTCTCATTGGTGTTTACAATCCTTTTAGTGTATGTAATGCCTTGGCTAATCTGCGCCTAAATTCTTATTGGATAGCTTCTGGTTCCAACGAAATGTTGCTCAAGGTCTTGCGTAAATTCATCAACGAGATTCCTGAGCTGGACAATTGTTTGATTGATTCTGACTATTTGGAAATGAGTGATGTCAATATGAATGATCCAAAACTCTTCCTTTATCAGTCCGGTTATCTTACAATCAAAAAGGTAGTAGGTAGCAGTTATATGTTAGGTTATCCTAACCGAGAAGTCCGAAATACGATGTTTGGTATGATTCTTCCGATAATGTTGCATAAGGAGTCTTCGCAAGTAAGCAATGCTATTCAGGAATTGAAGATTTCGATGTTGGCTGCTAATATAGATAGGAGTATGCTTTGTCTTAAGCAGTTGGTAGCTGGCACCCCTTATAGTACACAAAAGAAGGAGAGCTTTGTTTTTGAGGAGCATTTCCGTTTTATTCTGAAAAATATTTTCTATCTCTGTGGCTTTAAGGTCTCAGAGGAACAGCAGATGTCTGCAGGTAGAATAGATTTGGTGGTTGAAACTTCAGAAAATATCTACATTTTAGAACTTAAGATGTCTGATAATGGTGGTGTAGTTTCTGCCTCATATCAAATCTCTTCTCGTCATTATGCTGATGCCTATGCTGCATCTTCTAAGCCTGTTATCTCTTTAGCCCTCGAGTTTGACAGGCAAAGTAGAGGGCTGATAGATTGGAAGAAACTGTGAAGAATATAGTGAAGCAAGCATGTTCTTTTCTATAAACCTTTTGGGGGATTGTCTTGAGATATGTAGTTAAAAAAATAATTTTAAAGCAATAATATGTTGAAAAGTTAGTTATATATAATATAAATAAATTAAATTTTAATTAATGCATAAAATAATGATTTCAATAATAACTGCAACATATAATAGCGCTGAAACAATAAATGATACGATAAAATCTGTATTGTGTCAAACAAATAAAGATTTTGAATATATCATTGTTGATGGTGGGTCAACAGATGAAACTATTGATATTGTGAAAAGTTGTGAATCAGAATTCTCTGGTAGACTGAAATGGGTATCTGAAAAAGATAAAGGTATTTATGATGCCATGAATAAAGGCATAAAAATGGCTTCTGGAGATATAATTGGAATTTTGAATTCCGATGATTTCTATACAGATGAAGATGTTTTGCAGACTGTTGCTGATAACTTTCTTAATCATTCCGTAGATGCTATTTATGGTGATATTCATTTTGTTCATGAAGGTAATCTAGGCAAATGTGTGAGATATTATTCCTCCAAAATGTTTTCTCCTTTTTGGCTTCGTTTTGGTTTCATGCCCGCTCATCCATCTTTTTATTGCAAGAAAGATGTATACGACAAGGCTGGTCTTTATCGTTTAGATTACAAGATTGGTTCAGATTATGAGATGATGGTTCGTCTCTTCAAAAAGCATAAGATAGTGGCTAAATACATAGCTAAGGATTTTGTTACCATGCGTACAGGTGGTGCAAGTAACAGTAATGTAAGAAGTCGCCTTACGCTTATCAAGGAGGATGTAAAGGCTTGTCGTGACAATGGCCTTTACACCAATTCCTTGCTTATCTGTTTGAAATATTTGTATAAGATCTTCGAGTTTAGAGTTTAGGTGGTATCATTTGAGCGCTATGATCATTTATTTATTAAAATAAAAGCTTTATACAATAAAACAAAGCCCTTATTTATAAAAACAAAAGCCTTATTCGATTGAATAAGGCTTTTGTTTTATCTTTTATCCGTGGGTTACATACTTTTACGGTTTGGTATAGACTATTTTAAACGAACTCAAATATCTTATAAAGATACTTTACGGAAATCATCAGCTGGTTGGTATACATGCCATAGGCACGGCATGCCTTCACGTCTTCCTTGGTGATAAGCAGACGGTTGCGCACATTCTTGGTACTCATTCCGCCGGTACGCATCGTCACGAAATCCTTCTTTATATACTCTGCCTGTATCTTATGCTTGTAGAACAGACGCACCATTATGTCATAGTCGGCGGCAATCTTATAGTCGAGAGAGTAGTCGCCGTGCTCCTGATAAATTTTCCGCTTTACATAGAACGACGGATGGGCTGGCATGAAACCGAATCTCAGCCAGAACGGGCGGAACATCTTCGAAGAGTAGTAGCGCACTATCTTGTCGGGGTTGTTGTCGCTTATAAAATGAATGTCGCCATATACGGCATCGATGGTTTCATTGGAGCTGAAGGTATGCGCCACGTTCTGCAACACATCATCGGAAGTGAAATAGTCGTCGGAATTGAGTATTCCCACCACATCTCCCGTGCAGCGGCTGATTCCCTTGTTCATGGCGTCGTAGATGCCGCGGTCTTTCTCCGAGATATAGTGCATCCTGCCACCGAACACGGCTTCGTATTCCTTTATTATGTCAATGGTTCCGTCGGTGGAACCTCCATCTATGACCCAATAGTCTATGTCGGTATACGTCTGCGAGAGTACAGACTTGAAGGTCGACTTCAGAGTGGCAGCACTATTATATGTGGCTGTTATCAAGGATATCTTCATAAGTTATTGTTTTTCGGTGAGTGATTAGTGGTTCTCCATCCATTTCAGCGTTTTGCGTATGCCCGCCAGTCTGTCGAAAGGTGGGTTGGGAGCCACTTCATAGGTATTGCCAAGCGGGATGACATTGTCGGTAGTCATATTCTTCAGGCGGAAGGATGTCATAGGGAACTTTATCCCCACTGCCTTCAGGGCATCGCCGAAGTATGCCGCCATCCTGATGAGTGCCCACGGCATGACGGGTATTCTGAACCCCAGTTCGTTGCCGATCTGGTTTGCCCACTCCGTTATGTTTATCGCCGGACGGTCGCCGATAAAGAACACTTTGTTGTTCCTGTCGTTGGTGTCAGCCATGAGGATGTGCTCTATCTGATAGATAGAGTTGCCGATGTATCCGTATGTCTTGGTGCAGCCCTTATGTCCGATATGGAAATAGGCACGCTTCTTGACCATGTTGAAGAAGTTTCTGTATGGCTCATGAAACCACGGGCCCCATATAGATGTAGGGCGCAGCAACGCCCAGTCGCATTGCAGGTCGGCGTTCCACGTCAGCTTCTCCGTCTCCACCTTGCTCTTTCCATACAGCGTAGTAGCTGAATAGTCGAACTGGTCTTTGGGAATATAGCCCACATGGCAGACGAGCATGGATGATGTGACAAGTATCTTCTTCAGGTTTTTCAGTTCCTTTACTGCCTTCAGCAGGTTGTCCACGCCTATGGTGTTTGCCGAATAGTCGTCGAGAGTCTCGCCCATAAGGTCGGTGCGTGCAGCCAGATGCAGTATATAGTCAGGGTTGAAATCCTGTATTGTCTTGCTGAGGGAATGGTAGTCCAGCAGGTCCACATTCCTCCAGTATTTCATGTGTTCCTCTATCTGTGGTTTTTGATGGTCTATGTTTATCACTTCAAAATGCTTGGAGAAGTGCTCCACGGCATTCGTTCCGATAAATCCAGAACCGCCGGTTATAATCAGTTTCATTGTCTGCTCCATTTAATTAATATTTTCCTTTTTCTTGTTTATCCCTTCCACCTTATTATATATATAGGGCGGCAGGATTTTATAATAGATGCAAAAGTAACGTAATTACGGCATACGACAAAAGATATCATGTTCTTTTTATCGAATTACCTTTCTCATCATGTACATCATCTCCCGATTTCTCTACCGGATAAGTTTTATCATTTCCTCAAGCCGTCTTCTTCCTGCCTGGAAGGAGAAATGCGAGTTGAAGCTCTCCACCACTCTCGCATGGGAGCCATGTATGGCGGTTATCTTCTGCAACGCTACCGCAAACTCGCCTGGAGTGGAATAGGAGAAGAGGTAACCGTCGGCTTGTATTGCCTCATAGCCACGGGTGGACATTCTGTGTGCCAGTATAGGCAGTCCCACACGAAGGGCATCCATACAGCGCAGCTTCAAGCCGCCTCCCGTATGCAACGGGCAGATATAGTAGTTGCCCTTTATGACTTCTGCCGTAAGGTCTTCGGGATTTGGTATCACCTTTATATTATTGTATCTGGCTGAAGAGTCAAGGATTTGGTGCGAAGGGTTTCTTCCCGTTATCACAAGTGCGGCATCCGGACAGGTCGCATTAAGCACCGGCATGTATTCTTCAAGGAAATGCAGAGTGGCAGTCTCCGTCTGCGCGGCACTCATAGAACCGGAGATGACGAACTTCAGCCCTTCTTCCACGCTTATCTTATTCTCCGTAGCTTCATCATACTCAAAGACTCCGATGGTATGGAAAGAGGACTCCTTTTCGGGATAGCGGGCGATGAACGTTGCCTTGTCGTCGTCTGTCAACGTAAGATTCAGCGTGCTGTTCAGTATGGCATTGCGCTCTGCCTTCAGGGCAAAGTGGTTGTTCGGTATACGGAACAGCCAGCTCGGCTGGTTGTCCTTGATATACTGCGCCTCCACATTATGGTGCATGGTTATTATCTTCGCTCCATTCCGCATGGCAGCCTCCAGTACTCCCGATGATGCGGTGAAGGAATGGTCGATGAATATTATATCGAAGGCATGCGATTTAAGATAGTCCTTTACGAAGGGTCCGAAGCGATGAAGTCTTCCTCTGTACATATCCAGGCATTTCTGCCATTTAGGACGCTTGTCGTATACGGGCAGGAGCTTCATTCCGTCATACTCCTTAAGGAAGTAGAGGTTGCTCTTCCTGTCATTATGTTCCGGATATATCAATGTCGTGTCAGGACAGATACTTGCAACCGCCCTCACAAACGCCTTTGAACAGTTGGGACCTCCCAGCATCTCGTCAAGATAATGACGGGTGATAAACAGAGTCTTCATCATACGCAGTAATTTAAAGTAAAACAAAGTGTCTGTTTCCTACTTGCCATCTGCAGGTAGGATTCGCGCAGTTCCTCAGCAATGGTCTTCCACGACAGGTAGCCGTCGCTTGTATAATCCTTTGCTATCTCTTTACGATAGTCGGCGAGCTGCTCCTCGTCGGAAAGCAAACTGCATATTCCCTGGTAAAGGGCATCCGTGTCTTTTTCTTTCACCAGCATTCCATACTTGCCGTTGCCGAGCATCTCTGGTAGTCCACCTACCCTCGTGGCTATTACCGGTGTGCCGAATGTGAATGAAGACATTATCACTCCACTCTGCGTGGCATCAGTATAAGGGCAGACCATAAACTGTGTCTTATTCATCAAAGCCACGAGTTCTTCATCGGGAATGAAGCGATTCCTTATGTCTATATATGGCAGGGCGGCATATTCGGATATGTCAAAATGATATTTACCGCCGCCGGCAACAACGAGCTTGATGTCAGGGAACGTATCATGCACCTTCTTCATAGCCTCAAGCAGATACTCCACCCCTTTATACTTTGATATCTTTCCTGCAAAAAGGATATATTTCTGTTCCGGCACGGTCGTCATGTCCTGCTCTACCATATTGAGATAGGTATAGCAACTAAGTCTGCTGTCGATTACCGCTGACGAGGGAAGGTGGTAGAAGGAAAGGAATTTCTCTCTCTGCGCCTTGTTCAATATAATGAAATGTGGCACGCATCTGAATGCCACCTTACGGCGCAGACGCACAATACGGGTATCGAGTCCGGTATGCGGAAATGGGTCGTGGACTGTCAATATAATCTTGCGCTTCAGCATATATATGATGAACTCATATACGTTTGCCGGCCATGTGAGATGGATGACGTCAAACTTGTTCCTTATCAGAAACAACAAAAGCAGAAAATTGGTCCAGAAGGCTTTCAGCTGCCAGAACTTGCCGCATGTGTTTACGACATAGAACTTGTCTACGTCTATGATACGCGAATATTTCTCGAACTCCGGATAAGCCTCTGTTGCCTTAAACACACCCGAATGCGGATATATCTTGCCAATATTGTATGCCGGACCTTTCATGAAGCGTGGCGTAACTTCCATTATGTATGTTATGTCCGACAGCTTCTGCGCTGCATTAAGATAAGATAAATCAGCATCAGAGAGTTGTATCTTTCCAAGATATGCTATTTTCATATTGTTTGTTTTTATAGTGAATAGGCCATAGCCCTTAATATTGTTTTAAACCCCATGCCGAGTTTAATTAGATTAGGCAAATATGCTACTACACGCCAAGGCTTATGCTTGCATCCTTCGGATATATCTTGACATGTCTTTCGGTTGAACTGGTATGGTAGCATATTTAGAAGACATTTGCGCAACAAATTGTCTGTAGTGTCAGCATTGGCATTTTCTTGTTGTATAAAGTTGGCATACCAATTGAATGCTTGTTTATTGGCATTAAGCTTTGATATTACGTTCTGTTTAGAGTTGCTGATAGTTCGGCTATGTTTTCTATAACCAAATACAATCTGCTCTGTACTTACTACACCATTGTCAAAGGCAGCTGCAAAAGCCGTAATATGATCAGAGTGCCAAGCCATAGGAAAATACTGATAACCGCCGATAGCACGTAGTTTAGATGTTCTTATAAGCACATCTCCTATGTACAAAGTTTCACCTTTCCATATACGTTGTATAAATCCATATACCGATTCTTTTGGGGGATGCTTTGGACAAATGTCTGTCACCTCAGAGTGTTCGTTTATTATTTCTGTCCAACCGTGAAATACATCAACTTTAGGATATTGTTCAATCAATCGAACATACTCGGCAAAACATTCTGGAAGGAGAATGTCGTCGTCCCCCATATTGATAACATATTCACCTGTGACTATTTCTAAACATTCATTCCAATTATCTACAAGTCGTTCGCTGCCGATGCCTTTTTCTCTCTTTGAATAGTGTATTCTATTGTCATTATATTTATTAATGATTGTGTCAAGATTATAAGGAGAGCCGTCGTTAACTACTATCAGTTGCCAGTTGTCATAGCTTTGTTTTATAATGCTGTTTATACATTCGTCAAGATAGGTGTCTTTGTATGCTGGAATTATAATAGAAATCAAAGGTTTCATATTCAATTTATTGTTTTGTTATTAAGTTTTTCATTTGCGTGTAAGAGTTTTCCCAACTGAAATTCTGTATGTAGTTGTTGCCGTCATAGGCTATACGCTTACGCAAACAATTATCTTCTATAAGTTTACTTATGTTGTTGGCAAGAGCCTCAATATCGTAGATAGGTGAAAGCAATGCTGTTTTGCCGTCCTCTGCCATACATTTGAAACCTCCATTGTCTGTACATGCCACTGCACATCCGCATATCATTGCTTCGCCAATAGTTAGTCCAAAACCTTCGAAGTCGGACGCTGCTACATATATAGCTCCATTATTGTATATGTCGTTGAGCTCTTTATGTGTTGGATTACGATGATATGTATACCATGGTTGCATATTTACTGGAGGATTGAATACGCCAAACATGCTAACGTGTAGTTGTGGATGTTTTTGTTTAACAATGTCAAGTGCAGCCCATGCGTCAACACAACGCTTATGCTCGAGTTCGTGATTAAGCATAACAATCTCATACCGATTACGCTTCTCTATAGGGTTGTTCAGAGTAAACTCTTTGAAGTTGAAACCGTTAGTAATGAGAGTGGCTGTAGCGCCTACCTTTTCTACTTTTTCTTTGAGCCATGGTGCAATGACAATATTGTGCATTCCCATACGATATGAGTTGTGTAGCTTTTCCTTGTCGCCAGCCCATAGCTCGTAACCTTGAATAAGGTAGTATTTATTGTCAAGTGTAATGTTTTTTATATTGTCAAGTTTTTCGGCAGTTTCTAATGCTGTGGCAAATACACAGTCGTCTGCTTTTAAGCGTAACCATGGTGTTGATAAGTTGAATACGAACTGCTTTTTTATGTTCTTGTCTATCTTGAACCATTCTCCAGCTCTGTGTTGTCTAAAAATGCGTCTAAAGCAGAACCCTACAAAAGAGCGAATGCAATGAAAGACACTCTTATATCGACAACTATTATGTGGGTAAACAAGATGTACTTCGAACCCATCAGCTGCAAATCTATTGGCATACTCGTAAACAACCTTGAAACCACCTACGGCTGTACATTTCTTTGTTTTAGGGTCTATATCAAGACATGGAAGTAGGAATATTATTCTGCCGATATGGCTATTCGTTCCAAGTTCAGAGTGATTATCTATTGTTTTTTGCATAGCTTTCTTTTTATTGTTTTGGTCAATATTACTCGTTGTGTTTTCTTGATGCCTAAATAGTAGACAGTAACAGCACTTACCATAAGCGATATGCTTAGTGATAATAAAGTGGCTATTATATTTTTAGGCAAAAACTTGTCGATAGCTACAGTTATGGTGGTTGATATTATGACAACTTTTATAATGGGAACAATCACAGAAAGAATATAGTTACGATATGTAAAGTAGATATAATTCTTGAAGATGTGTATTGTTACCATAAAGTAAGCGAGTCGTATGTAGACCAAAATTTGGAAGGCCAACAATGGAGAACTATCATACTTAAATGTAATCCATGTGATGGGAAATGCAATTAGATAAACAATGCTACCTATCAACACAAATTTGTTTAGTTTGCCTATAGCTTGCATGCCTTGCCATATAGGGTCGCACAAACTGCTATTTATTAGATTGAATATTAGTATCCACACAACAAACTCACCTGTCCAATCAGGTATGTTTTTTAGCCAAAAACTAAGAATGTTGTCTATTCTTACCATTACTGGAAGACATATAATCCATAACAGGTAAAATGTGTATTTGCCACTATTGAATACAAGTTCGATGAAACGGTGATTGTCGCCTATGGCATACGATTTTACTATCTGTGGACGAACAGCAGTAAAAAAACCCATAGCAAAGTTGCTTATAGAGTTTTTTACTTGCACAGATACGGCACGTGCTGCATTCACGGCAGGTCCGAAGAACATGTTTAGAAGCATGTTTATACCTTGGTCGTTTAGTATGAATACCGATGTGCTGACAAAGTTCCAACCTATGAATTTGGACATGTCGGCAAAACTATTGCGATTAAAATAGCATATTAGTTTTGTTTCGTGATAATGTCTGATGGTATATGCCACGGGAATTAGTCGTGCAGATATGTGCATAATAGCCATAAGTACTGAGTATATCTTAAGCTTGTCGAACGTAAAAATGCTTATAAGAAATACTATTAATAGCTTAACTATAGCATCGTAAATGCCCATATATGCGTATATCTTCATGTTCTCACGAGATATAAGTACCGATTCGTATACCGATGAAATAAGTGACACGAATAGTATTATGACCGTAGTATGTAGACACCAATAGGCAGCGTTTAAGCGCTCTGGGCTTATCACCATCTTATTTGCAATGAACCATAGACCTACAATCTCTACAAAAAGCACAGACAAAATGCCATATACAAGATATATCAACATATTCATGTTGAACACTTGATTGGCTTTTGTCTCGTCGTTTTGACCTATAGCGAAGTTTAGATATCGTTGCGTAGCGTTTGATAGCATTGACGATAGAAACACGAACGATGCCGATATTCCGCCTATTACATTATATATACCATAGTCGTCAAACCCTAATACAGCCAGTACAACTCTTGACGTATATAGAGTTATGAGCATTGTAACAAATGTTCTCACATACAGATACAGAGTGTTCTTTGCTATGGTTTTGTTTTCTGGTGATTCCTTTTCCATACTTTTGTGGATTAACCGAAGTACCTAGAGAAGAGCATATTATACACATACATATACAAGCCAGTGGATATGATGCACAGACGTGCTACAATCTTAGGCTTAATCAAATATATGATATAGGTGAAGAACAGAGCGTCTATGATGCCGTAAAGATCGCTCACACGTGATGCCAACACGGGTATAGTAGCCATTGACAGAAGCCAAAAAAGACTACATGCTTCAACTATTAGTACTAAAGAGAAGTAGCGGTTACGCTGTTTTAGATAATCGTAGAAGTAGATGTACAGATAGAACAATACGCATTTTATCATAAAATACATATTTTTGTATGGTGCTAACATCTCTTCCCAACCCGTTCCTGTTTCTGCTGATTTTTTATAAAGATCTATCTTTCCTGCAGTTACAGATTCTGGTAATATAAACATCAGGTCTCTATGCGTGAGGTAGAACATAAAGCCTATAGGGATGAGGCAAGATAGTACAATACGCCATGCTTTGTTTATATTAAGATTGCCCACAAAGAATATAGGTAAAAAAACAGCACTCGAATAGTGGCACATTATAGCTGCAATGAATGCAAGTGTGGTATGTAAATATCGCTTATCTGCATATAAATATAATGCCAACATTAAGAAGGCACCAGCCACCGCAGCTCTAATCTGTACAAGGTCGTGCAGCTCATAGTAGACAGGTATATATATTACTAATGCCGAAAACAGATATGGGGTCATCTTGTTTATTATTATCATCTTCAAAGATATACTTATTAAAGCATATATAAAAAAGACAACAGCTATACCGCCACCAAAAAACAGCACAATACGGCTAAGGTATATAAACGAGGGCTCTGTTGCTATTTCTATCAGTGCATCGTCATTGTTGTAGAACATTGACTCGTATGCCTCGCTATCTGCCACTACTGTAATGTCTTTAAATGTGGCGGCGGCTATCATTATAGGTATTGCTGCAAGAATGATATATAGGCGTTTCCTATAGTCTATATGGTCTTCTACTAATGACAATAATGCAACCAATACAAATAAGACAAACAAAAATATATACATTTATAAGTTCTTATCGGTTATAGTTTTTTACCAATATTTTACCACTAAGAATTATAGCTACTAACATTGTGATAGCTAATGCTATTAAAGAACGCTTTGGTCCAGTTGGTCTAACAGGTATGACAGCTGTAGATATCGGCGTAAATACAGGTGTCTTTTCTTGAATTTTTGCTTGAGCAGCTAATGCCTGTGCAGCTAGGGTAGAATAGGTATTATATTGTAACTGCATATCATTCTCTAAATCGTTAATTTTTGATTGTACGCTCTGTAAAGTAACATCTGTATTTGCATCCGACATACTGGAATACAATTGTCTAGACTTTTCGTATCGTACCTTCGCTTCATTACATAATTTTTGAAAATAAGCATAATCATTGCGAGCTTTCTTTGTACGATAATCAATTATAAAAGTTTGAATGCGACACATTACCGAATCACCGATAGTGGCACATACAACGGGATCTTGATCTGTCACAACAAGTGTTATAACATCATTCTTCTTATCTACCGAACATGATATTGAAGACGATATTCTTTTTATTACTTCTTGCTGTTTTTTAGACATAGTCTTCACATCAACGTGTTCGGTACCCTTGAAAGACGAAGGCTTTTTATCAACAAATAAATTTACTATCGGACTAACTATATACCTATTCCATAATGCTTCTTTTTGACAATCAGCCATATAATGATAGTAATTAGTTCTTATCTTGCCGTCCTTAGTAGACACATGCACAGGAAATAGTGTAACCAAGAAATTGGGGGACTTGAGCAAATTAGGATAAAGCATTAACGAAATAGCATCATCATTTCCTGCCATTTTACTAAGACCGTCTAATCCAAACGAAGATGCAAGCGTCGAAAGAGAACCACTACCTACTGTACCTTTTCCCTCTGGAGCCAATTCTAACTTACACGTATAATATCGTGGAACACATAATGTAAGTATATATGTAACAATTAGTGTTATAGGCAAAACTATAAAGTATTGCTTCTTCTCTTTCCAAAGTATACCTATTATTTTGATTAAATCAATAGGAGCTTTATTGCTTTCTTGTGTCATTGTATTTATAATTTAACTATTAATAGAACTACAAAGTTAATATTTAATATAACAATAATTTAAGTTAACTGCACAAATGTACAACTATTATACAGACGATATATATAAGGTCTTAATAATTACCTAACCTAATATTATATTGATATTTGCTTTCCCTTGCGCCAGTCATTACCTTTGCAATGCCCCAGCGTTCTTTGGCTTGTTTACATACTTTTATGTTGCATGCTTCATTATAAATCTTTTAAGAGGCTCCAGATATTCAGCATCCAAATTCCAATATTCAGCATTCGAGAAATTCCAATCTCCACTTTTTATCTTCTCATTCTCTTTTCTACTATGCTTGAACGTTGTTATATATGAATAAATCTTGGCTTTCTTATTTGGAGTTTCATATAGTTCTTCATTGGGGTCATGACCTCTTAGACACATCTCATAACCTTCAAAGCATTCCAACACTCCTTGATGCTTCTTGTTTATAATATTAAGAAGTAAATCCTCAAAAGCCCCCTCGTCTTTATTGTTGGGGAACAGAAACAAGTCGAACTTCACGCCAAGCTTTGTCTGCAAAGAATTCAATTCACATGATCGTGCTGCATATCCTCCTCCAGTAGATTGTTCATCGCAATCGAAAATGACAAGATTAATATCTCCTGCTTCCGTATTTTGTTTCATCGCATTGTCGAACATCCACAATTTGTCTTTGCCACCGACATCTGTTATATCATAATCAATGGCACTTATATCAGGTAATATATATTTAAGGTATTGGTCAACAAAATGATATTCATTTGTATACAGTCCTTGCTTCTTCTTTGCTGACGATATTGAAGTTTCAATAAATATATGCAGTTTCCTCATCTTATTTCCTCCTCCCTATCAAGCAAATAGTTGAATTTTTCGAATTGATAATCATAAGATTTCAATTCATCCTGCATATTCTTGCGTAACGTGAATATCTTGACATCACTCTGATATTCCGGCATTTCGCCTTCAAGCAAAGTGTTCAATGCATTTAGGGAGTCTACACTATGAGTAGAAAGGAATACCTGTATATCATATTCTTGCGACATCTTTAGTATTGATTTCCACAAGGATTTCATAGACTTATAATAAAGTCCATTGTCCACTTCATCAATTATAAGAATTCCATTCTTTGCATTATACAACGCTGTCACTATAGTAAACAACTTACGTGTACCATCACCCATAAGATTTATCGGTATAAGCTTGTCAAGACCAGTGTCAACCATAACATTGTGACCTATTACCGTTACGTCTTTTATTCTCGGTTCTATAGAATTCAACACTTCTACTACTTTGGCTTTTTCCTTGTCTGTTACAATTTGATTGAAATGGCTAATGTAGTCATTGAAGTTATAACGTGGCGCCATGTAGAATGCAGAAGGACACTTCGCATTTTCTTCTGCAGGAACAAAAGACAATTTAGAATCTTTTGCGTTATACACCAATGCTGTACGATACTCTTTTGCGCCATATGTATATTTCTGATTGAGAGTGTATCTTTTCAACGTTTCAATTATACCATTCTGCATATCAGAAACGGGAATCTCTTCAATCGCAGATTCCGAATACGTCATATCCAAACGCATAGATGTATTGTCAGCAATGCATGCTTCTATATTTATGACATTAGCAACATCACAATTATGGAAGAACAAGGCAAAGTCGTTTTTGTCTACTGTTGAATAGTTTCTGTTTACGTTTACCGCCAAGGGCAACGCAGGACTGTTTGCACCCAAAAGCATGAGCACAGACTCCAATACTGAAGATTTACCACAGTTGTTGTTACCGAGGAATACATTCACCCTCGCCATGTCACTCACTTCGGCATAGCGGATTCCGCGGTAATTTCTTATTGTTATGTTCTTTATATTGTTCATTCAAACACTTTTTATTACTACTAAATTCTCTTTCCCTTGCGCCTGTTGCAAGAAGGACGTTTAAAGGCTTAGTTGCGGATTTGAGGATTAAGATTTATTCGTATAGAATCAGCTATTCTCGTTTCACAATTCACTCTCACTACAGCCACATACCATCCTGCATCATCAGTTTTTTTAAGCCCTTCATTAGGCTTTTTGGAAGCCATTTTCTTAGCGTTTTCTTCACTTTTTCACACGGCTTCGCCGTCGTCCCCTGCAATAGTGGACGTAACTTGTGGTTGTATATTTGTCTCTTTCATCATGCGAATCAAGTTCGTTTTTTGATGTCGGTCATCTGAATCTCTACATAAGATATACAGAATTTCCTTGCAAAGGTAAGAAAAATGTTGGAAACTAGCAAATTATGCATGTTAAATAATTAATAACATTCTACGGAAATCAATATTTTTTTCACTGTTCTTTTCGTACATAATTTCCTAAGTCGTTGATTGAACGAAAGTATTCGGTTTTGTCCCAATGCCTCGCTGATGACGGAGATAGAGATATTGTTGTCTTGCCGCTGTTGCCCAAGAATGGCGGGCAATATAGAGAGTGAGCTTGTCCTTGATTCCTATCTTAGTACTTAACTTCCTAAGATGGTAGGAGATACAGGATTCTGCTTTGTGATACAGGCGCACCTCTTCCTGCTTTTTATCAACCTTTAATTCCCCAACACTATTATAACTTAAAAAGTTTAATTTATAAGTTATAATAGTGTTGGGGAATTAAGTCTTTATAATCTTTATTACTTACTCATATTAGCAATCGTAGCAATCATGGCGGCGATGCTGCTAACTTATCTCTGTTTCCAACTCTCAACTCTTCTTGTCTTACTAGAGAAGTTGATGCCTAGCTTGACGACTGTTCGCTTATCCATAGCGAAAGGAGCTGCATAGTTTTTGTCTTCTATCTGTTGCAGAGCTTCTTCGGCACTTCCATCTAATTTGCATTCAATGATGTAGATGTAGTCGGAAGTTTGAATGAGAACGTCCATCCTGCCTTCACTTGTCGGTATTTCTACCTGTGTGTGGAATCCCATAATCTTAAAAATGAGATATAGGGCATTTTGGAAGTAAAGTTCTGCTTCGCCTGCTACCTGATAGCTGTTGTCTGCAAAGAAAGCGGTAAGCCGATTCATAAATTGTTCAACATGTCCTGCTTCAACATCCTTCACAAACTCATCGACCATAAAGGCGGAACGATCACCTGCAGAACAGTATAGCGGTAGGAGGAAGTTAAGGAAACCTTCTTCCACTTCTTTGTTAGGGAAGCCTAGTAGGTATTTCTTAAACCTTTCGTCATAGCCTTTGATAGTGAGATAACCACTCTGGTATATCACAGGTATCGGATTGGTTGACAGCGAATCCACGCTGTTGATTACATCGTCTGATACCCTTTCCTTTGTCATGTCTGGCAAACGATAGTTGTGCATTTTCAGCAAGTCAACTAGAAATGTGGGTGTGCCAGTCTCAAACCAGTAGTCTTTATAGCGAAGTCTTGACAAAGTGTTCAGTACGCTGAATGGGTTATAGATGCCTACTGTATTTTCCTCGAAATGATATCCGTCGTATCTTGCCTTCAGTTTTGCTATTGTGGCTTCTTCTGTATCGCCATTGGCTTCGGCTAATTCGCTGATACCTTCCTTGAAATTCGTAAGCAGTTCCTTCTCTGTCATTCCGCAGATGCTAATATAGCGGTGGTCCATCGAGATATCCGTCAGATTGTTGAGGTCGCTGAACACGCTAGCCTTGCCAAACTTGGTTACACCTGTGAGGAATGCAAACTTGATATATCGGTCTTGTGTCTTCAATACCGAATAGAATGCTTTCAGCTGTGCACGGTGCTCTGCCTGTAACTCTGGGTCGCGCAAGGTCTGAAGTATAGGCTTGTCGTATTCATCTATAAGAATTACAACACCACATCCTTCTTTCTCTGCAGCTCGTGCTATCACACCCTTGAAACGAAGGGCAAGTGTGGCTTCTGACTCACGGGCTCCATATTTGTCCTCCCAACTTGTGAGGTAGTCATTAAGCACCGTATACAGACTGTCTTTCTCTCGAAAATTGGCTGTGTTGAGATCAATATGGAATATAGGATATTTCTTCCATTCTGTCTCCAAGTCATAAATGGCTAAGCCCTTGAAGAGTTCTTTCTTACCCTGGAAGTATGCTTCCAAAGTAGACAGAAAGAGGCTCTTTCCGAATCGGCGTGGGCGACTCAGAAAGTAATATTTGCCCTCATCTGCGAGCTTGTATACGAAGTTTGTCTTATCAACGTATGCATAACCATTACGTTGCAAGTCTTCGAAATCTTGTATTCCTATAGGATATTTCATAGAATGGCTCCTTTCTTATAGGCGTTTGATTATTCTTACTTACTCATATTAGCAATCGTAGCAATTATGGCGGCGATGCTGCTCATACTGGTTCCCATACTCATCATTTCGGCAGTACTCATCTTGCGTTTCAGCTTGGCTGGGATGACAATCTCACTGCCTGGCTGCACTTTGGCACCATGAGAGAGTTTGGCTACCTTACCATTCATATAGATGATGTATGCCTTGCTCTTTAATGCATCTGAGGCAAAACCACCCGCCTGATCGATATAGTAGCTTGGCTTCTTGCCCTTTTCGTAGGCTACCGTATTGGCAAACATTACAGCACCGTTGATCTTTACCGTACCATTGTACTGAGGAATGACCAGACGGTCGCCCTCGCGCAAGATGATGTCGGCATCACTGCCTGGGTTCGCCAGTGCTTCTGGAAGGTCGATACCTACAGGATATTCGCTAGGTACATTGAACTTTTCTATGTTGGTGCGCTCTACATCCTTAGAGGTCTGGGTGAGTGCACTGGAATTGTTGCTGCTGGCGGCAAGCTGCAGAAGGTTTTTCTGCATCTCTTCGCGCTGCATCTTCAATACTGCCTCCATGCGCTGCTTCTCTTGTTCGTTGGCTTTGCGGATGATGCGGGCTCCCTTGAGATATGCCTGGTCGGTAGCTCCACCTGCCTTCTTGAAAAGTTCACTCAGGCGGGCGTTGCGATGGTCTAATGTATAGAGACCGGCAAACATCACTTCACCGGTAATTGATACGTTCTGCTGCTCTACATACGCCGGACTCTGACGAATCATTACTTCATCAAATGGCATCAGCTTGAAGCCAGGGGTGCCGTCGATAACGAAGCCGTCTTTAAGAGATAGGGTGTAGGTCTTGGCGATAACGCTGTCTGGACGTAAAGCCTTGGCATCCATTACTCTACGGCTTACCATTACATTAACGGTTGAAGCCTTGTCGGTTAAGCCGCCTGCCTGAAGAACGAAGTCTTCGAGGGTCTCATTGTCGGCATATTGATAGACGCCTGGATACTGCACTTCGCCACGGATGGTGAGGGTGCGCTCTACAATCTTTTCCTGTCGGGTAGGGATGAAGAGAACGTCGTTTTCCTTCAATGGGATATCTGGAGTCTTGCCGTTCATAATGCCGGCAATGTCTACACTTACTACTTCGAGTGAGCGGTCTGACTTCATGCGGTGCATTACGGCACGGTTGGTGAAGGCTTCCTCTGTTAATCCTTCGGCATGCTCTACAAGGGTGCGTACGCTGTTGATTTCTTCGCCGAGATTGTACATGCCCGGACGGAATACGGCTCCTTTCACCTCTACGGTGTTGGCGTAGCGTGGCAGGATGCTGTCTACGCTGATTGAGTCGCCGTCATCGATGCGGAAACTTGAGAAGTCGAACTCCCCAACATTATATACGGCATGTTCTCTGCCTGTCTTGCGGTTCAGTCTTACTGATTTCTTATAAGCATCGCCTGTAAAACCACCGGAATACTTCAGAAGGGAATTGACGCTCTCGTTCTTCTTCATTTCGTAAATCATCGGGCGCTTAACCTTTCCGGCGATGGTTACGAGACAATCGTATGGACCTACTACGATGACATCGTTGTCGGCAAGGCGGACATTACCCGTCAGCTTGCCGTTCAGAATGTAGTCGTAGATGTCAACAACTGTTACCAGCTTATTATGTCTGTAAACCTTGATGTTGCGCAATGTACCCAGATCGTTGGTTCCGCCTGCCATGTAGAGGGCATGGAATACGGTAGCGAAGGCTGAGAGGGTATAGGTGCCCGGAATCTTAACCTCGCCCATCACGTTTACCATGATGGTCTTGGTCTGTCCTACGGTGAGTTTGATGCGGCTTGAACGGTATCTGCTGCCCACGGTATTGCGCAGGCGGGCATTAGCCTGAGCTACGGTTAAGCCCGAAACGCTGACTGGTCCATACCCCTCGATGGTTACCTCACCATCTGGCGAAACGGTACTCTCTATGGTTTTCTGTGAGGCACCATAGATGTCGATGATAACCGCATCGCCAGGTCCCAGACGATAGTTCTGTGGGGTAGCGATGTTCATATTTGGCTCGAAACTGAGGTCTTTGTTATTGAAAATGTCGCGGCCGAATACCTTGTTGCGCTTGATGCCGAGCTCAGCCTGCATCTGTTTTACCATGGTAGCTGTATCGGGTACCAAGGCGTTCATCTCCTTGCTGAAGTTAGCATAGTCAGGATTATTCTCATCATAAGATGAATAGTAGCTGTCGTTCTGCTTGCTCTGGATGCGATAATTGCTATAGGTTGAAACCTGCTTCTCATTATCCTTGTCCTGGTAATCTTCTCTTTGCTTACCATTGTTGGTCCGCATTCTCTTGTTGCCTGCATTTCCTGCAGCGGTTGTGTTGTAGAGCTCGTTCTGCTGCGACATCTTCTGATACTTATTGCGTACACGTCGAATCTGGGAGATGTCTACGCCCTGCTGCATCAGTTTGGTAACAATCTGTGAGTTGGATGTGCCACGCTCATGTTCTTTCACCACAAAACTCATGACCTGATCATCGGTCATGTGTGAACTCTGTGCGAAAAGTGGTCCTGAAGACAGGACGAGCGCCAGTACAAGTATGATATGTTTCTTCATTATTATTCTTTTATCTTAGTTTAATTTATATAATAACTCGAAATGAGTTATTTTGTTGTAGTAGAAGATTGAAAAGATGTTAATAAAGCAAGAAACCCAAGGCTGAACCCTGGGTTTGCTGATGTTCTGAGCGAGATACGGGAGTCGAACCCGCCTCACAGGCTTGGGAAGCCCGTGCACTACCGATGTGCTAATCTCGCGAAGGAAAATACTAACTCCTTTCACAAGAAAGAGCCACGAGCGGGACTCGAACCCGCGACCCACGCATTACGAATGCGTTGCTCTACCAACTGAGCCATCATGGCTTTTTGCCCTAAAGCAGATGCAAAGGTAATGAATATTTTTTGAAATAAGAAATTATTGCCTAAACTTTTCTTGTGGTTAACTCTTATTAACTAAAGTTCGTTGGTTGCTATACCGGGTTCATAATAAAAGAGGGACTATCGCCAGTGGATAGTCCCTCTTCAGATTATAGTTTCTTGAATGTCAATTCTTCTTTTTTCGAATTTTTGCCTACCGAGATGGTGTCGCCTGGCTTCATTGTGCCATCGAGTAACATCTCGCAAACGGAATCTTCGATGTAGGTCTGGATGGCGCGGCGGAGTGGGCGGGCACCAAACTGCACATCGTATCCCTTCTTAGCTACCATCTCCTTTGCCTTTTCGGTAATCTGGAAATGGAATCCCAAGTCTTCTATTCTCTTGACCAGTCCTTCCAGGTCAAGGTCGATGATGCGCTTGATGGCATTGAGATCCAGCTGGTCGAAGGTGATGATGTCATCGAGGCGGTTCAGGAACTCTGGAGCAAACTGCTTGCTCAGACTCTTCTGGACGATGCTGCGGGCATACTCCTTGTCTTTTTCATCCATCGCCAATCCGCCTTTTATACCTGCAGAAGTAAAGCCGACGCCTCTGCCGAAATCTTTCAGCTGGCGGGTTCCTGCATTAGAGGTCATGATGATGATGGTGTTGCGGAAGTCGATGAGTCGGCCGTTGCCATCGGTAAGTCTGCCTTCGTCGAGTACCTGTAAGAGCAGGTTGAATACCTTGCTGTTGGCTTTCTCTATTTCGTCGAGCAATACGATGCTGTATGGTTTGCGGCGTACCTTTTCTGTCAGCTGTCCACCTTCGTTATAGCCTACGTATCCTGGAGGTGCACCTACCAGACGTGAGGTGTTGAAACTCTCGGAGAATTCGCTCATGTCTATTCTGATGAGTGAATCTTTCGAACCAAACATTTCCTCGGCAAGTTTCTGGGCAAGATAGGTCTTACCTACACCTGTAGGACCCAGGAACATGAATACGCCAATAGGATGGTTAGGGTCGCGCAAGCCTACACGGTTCCTCAGAATGGTCTTTACCATCTTGTTGATGGCATTATCCTGAGCAATCACCTTGTGCTTCAGGTTGTGTTCCAGATCTTTCAGACGTTTGCTTTCACCCTCTGCCATACGTTGAGCCGGTACGCCGGTCATCATGCTGATAACGTTGGCAATGTCTTCGGCTGTCACCTCAACATATTCGCCAATCTCTCCCTGCTGCCATTGCGCCTTCATGTCCTCAATCTCTTTCTCGATCTTGGTCTGGGCATCTCTGCATGAGGCTGCCATCTCGAAGTTCTGGTTTGCTACAGCCTGCTGCTTCTTGCTGATTATCTTTTTCAGTTCTTTTTCCAGCTTGATATATGGGGCAGGAACACTTGCATTATTAATATGTACGCGCGAGCCGGCTTCATCTATCACGTCGATAGCCTTGTCTGGGAAGTGGCGGTCGGTGATATAGCGCTCTGTCAGTTTGACACATGTTTCGAGAGCCTCGTCTGTATATCTCACACAGTGATGCTTCTCGTAATGTTCCTTGATGTTGTGCAGTATCAGCAGGGTCTCTTCGCGTGTAGTTGGTTCAACGATAACCTTCTGGAAACGGCGCTCCAAGGCTCCGTCCTTCTCAATGCTCTTGCGATACTCATCGAGCGTGGTGGCACCGATACACTGGATGATACCTCTTGCCAGGGCTGGTTTCAGAATGTTGGCGGCATCCATGCTTCCTTCGCCGGAACCGGCGCCTATCATGGTGTGAATCTCATCTATGAAGATGATGATCTCCGGATGGTCCTCCAGTTCCTTGATGACATTCTTGATGCGCTCTTCAAACTGTCCGCGGAATTTGGTTCCTGCAACGATGGCAGTCAGGTCGAGACTTACCAGACGCTTGTTGAAGAACATAGGCGATGTTTCCTGGTTGTTGATGAGTTGTGCCAGTCCTTCTACGATGGCACTCTTTCCTACGCCCGGTTCACCTATTAATACTGGGTTGTTCTTCTTTCTGCGACCCAGAATCTCGAGCACACGCTGAATCTCCTTCTCTCTGCCTACGACAGGATCCAGTTTTCCATCGGCTGCAGCCTTGGTCAGGTCGAAACTGAATTTGTCGATGGTAGGGGTGCTGCTCTTTTTGCGCGGAGTTCCATTTGAACGGGTAGACAGTCTCATCGGGTTCTGGTCCTTTTCCATATCGAATGGCTCTTCGTCAGTTTCCATCATGTCGTTCTGCTCGTTGTAGTCATCTTCTGCTTCTATTCCACCTGCCATCTCCAGATTCTCTGCTTCCTCCTGCCTGTCAGCATCAGGAATTTCTGAATCTGGTGTTTGGGGGTCCATTTTGAAATCCTTCGGCTCTTCTGTCTTCTGCTCATCATCCTTGTCAGTAGGATAGAGCATTTCGATGGCACGGTCGTAGCTTAAGCCCAGTTGACTCAGCCAGTTGGCTACAGGGTTCTTGTCATTTCTCAAGATGGCAAGCAGCAGATGTCTTGGCTCTACAATCTTGGAGTGCTCGTAGTTGTTTGCCTCGCGGATAGAGTCTCTGATAATGCTGTCTGTTATCTGGCTGAATGGGATGTGGCTATTCTCCTTCACGTTATCGGTAGGAGTTTCTTCCACACGCTTTTCCAGTTTGCTGTTAAGGACTCCGCTGAAAGCCATCGGACTGATGTCTGCGCCCTTCAGAAGCTTGTTGACATCGCTGTCGTTCTGGCTGATCAGACTCAGCATCAGATGCTCCACGCTGATTTCTCTTCCCAAGGTGCGTGCTGCTTCTTTGCTACTTCTGTTCAGTATGTCCTGTATATGTGAAAACGGATTTATCATATTTGCTTATATTTTTAAATATCTCAGTGCAAAAGTACACATTATTTTCAATAATAGCAAATGATATGCCAACTTTTTTGCATTGTTAAAATACAAATAATGCTAAAATAATGCGATTTTTCGCCTCTAAAGCGTTTTAGTATCATTTTTTTTTGTATCTTTGTCGGGAATTTCAAAAGGGTAAAACGGCTTAGAACGCAAGGAAATGCCCTTAAACGCGATTTCCGGATGGAAAACAGGCGTTTTGAAAGTAACGAATAAACAATAATACATTAATATAAGAAATGGACGAAAATCAGACAATGGATCATGATAGAATCATGAAGATCAACATTGAGGAGGAGATGAAGTCAAGCTACATCGATTATTCGATGTCAGTTATCGTGGCTCGTGCCCTCCCTGATGTACGCGATGGTTTCAAGCCTGTGCACCGCCGTATTCTTTACGGTATGCTCGGCATTGGAAACACCAGTGACAAACCTTATAAGAAATGTGCGCGTGTTGTTGGTGAGGTGCTCGGTAAGTATCACCCTCACGGTGACTTTTCTGTTTACGGCGCTCTGGTGCGTATGGGACAGGAGTGGAACATGCGTTATACCTTGATTGACGGACAGGGTAACTTCGGTTCTGTTGACGGTGACTCTCCTGCTGCCATGCGTTATACTGAGTGCCGCCTCTCCAAGATGGGTGAGCATATCATGGACGACCTTGACAAGGAAACGGTTGATATGACCAACAACTTCGATGATACCCTGCAGGAACCTACCGTGATGCCTACCAAGATTCCTAATCTTCTGGTAAATGGTGGTAACGGTATTGCCGTAGGTATGGCTACCAATATGCCTACCCACAACCTGGGTGAGGTAATTGACGGTTGCTGTGCATATATCGATAATCCTGACATCGACACCGATGGATTGATGCAGTATATCCCTGCTCCTGACTTCCCAACCGGTGCTACCATCTATGGTATTCAGGGAGTGAAGGATGCATACGAAACGGGTCGTGGCAGAATCGTGGTTCGTGCCACTGCCGAGATTGAAAGTGGTGAAAACCATGATAAGATTGTTATCACCGAGATTCCTTATGGTGTTAACAAGGAGCAGCTCGTGATGGCTATTGCTGACCTTGCCAAGGAAGGCAGAGTAGATGGCATCGCTAACGTAAACGATGAGTCTGGCCGTCAGGGTATGCGTATCGTTGTTGATGTGAAGCGTGATGCCAATGCTAATGTTCTTCTGAATAAACTCTTTAAGCTGACTGCTCTTCAGAGTTCATTCTCAGTGAATTGCATCGCTCTTGTTAATGGTCGTCCACGTCTTTTGAGCTTGAAGGAGTGTGTGAAGTATTTCGTAGAACATCGTCATGATGTTACGATTCGCCGCACTCAGTTCGAACTGAAGAAGGCTCAGGAGCGTGCTCATATTCTCGAGGGCTTGATCATTGCCTGCGACAACATCGACGAGGTGGTACATATTATCAGAGCCAGCAAGACTCCTTCTGATGCCCAGCGCAATTTGGAGAAGCGCTTCGAACTCGATGAACTTCAGAGTAAGGCCATCGTGGATATGCGTCTCAGCCAGTTGACAGGCTTGCGTCTGGAGCAGTTGCACAATGAATTCAACGAGTTGATGAAGACCATCGACTACTTGAACCAGATTCTGAACGATCCTGAGCTCTGCAAGAAGGTAATGAAGGACGAACTCAACGAGGTGAAGGAGAAGTATGGTGACGCACGTCGTACCATGATTAAGCCTGATGACCATGAGTTCAATCCAGAAGACTTCTATCCAAACGACCCAGTGGTTATCACCGTGAGTCATCTCGGATATATCAAGCGCACCCCATTGTCAGAGTTCCGTGAGCAGGCTCGTGGTGGAGTAGGTTCTAAGGGTGCCCGTACCCGTGATAAGGACTTCACCGAGTATATCTATCCTGCTACCATGCACCAGACTATGCTGTTCTTCACCAAGAAGGGCCGCTGCTACTGGTTGAAGTGTTACGAGATTCCTGAGGGCGACCGCAATTCCAAGGGTCGTGCTATCCAGAACCTCCTCAATATCGAGAGCGATGACCAGGTGAATGCATTCCTCCGTCTGAGAGGTTTGAATGATGCAGAGTTCATCAACAACCATTACGTAGTATTCGCTACCAAGAATGGTACCGTGAAGAAGACCTGTCTGGAGGCATATTCCCGTCCACGTGCCAACGGTGTGATAGCTATCAACATCGTAGAGGGCGATGAGGTGGTAGATGTTCGCCTGACAAATGGTCATAACGAGTTGATTATTGCCAACCGCAATGGTCGTGCAGTCCGTTTCGACGAGAACGAGATCCGTACAATGGGCCGTACGTCTACCGGTGTTCGTGGTATGCGCCTCGATGAGGGTAATGATGCCGTAGTAGGTATGATTGTTGTCAACGATCCTGAGAAGGAAACCGTGATGGTAGTGAGCGAGCAGGGTTATGGTAAGCGTTCTGACGTACTCGATTACCGCGTTACCAAGCGTGGCGGTAAGGGTGTGAAGACACTGAATATTACCGACAAGACCGGTCGACTGGTAGCTATCAAGAACGTAACCGATGATAACGACCTCATGATTATCAACCAGAGTGGTATCGTAATTCGTCTTGCCGTAGCTGATTGCCGTGTCATGGGCCGTGCTACTCAGGGTGTCCGCCTCATCAATCTTACCAAGAAGAATGATGTCATTGCCAGCGTATGCAAGGTGATGAGTTCTGAGCTCGAGGCTTCTGTAGAAGAGGAGAGCCGTTCTGCCTGGGCTAAGAAGAGCGAGGAGATAGAGAATGATACCGTAGGTGCCAAGACTGCCGAGGAGGCTGCTGAGGCTGAGGCTCATCTCGCTGACGAAGCATCTGAAGCTGAGGATACCGATTCGGGCAACGTAGATTTCGAATAAAAGAAAAGACGCGTAAAAAATAAATAACAACAACTTTTAAACTCATTAAGAAAAATGAAAAAGTTTTTAGTAGCTGCAATGATGGTACTAGGTGCCACATCAGCATTCGCAGGCGACAGTGACGCTCTCAAGGCTGTCATGAAGGCTAAGTCTTATGCCGAGGCTGAGGCTTTGGTTAAGCAGAATTTGGGTCAGATGGCTAACGATGCAGAGAAGGCCAAGGCTTACAACAAGCTCGTTGATCTCGCTATGAAGCAGTTCAACGACCAGCAGAGCATCCAGCAGACCAATCAGATCATGAAGAAGAACGACCCGGTTGACGAGGCTGCTATGTCTGAGGGCGCTTACAATGCATTGATTAATGCTATTGAGTGCTACAAGTACGACCAGCTTCCTAACGCTAAGGGTAAGGTTGCTCCTAAGTTTAACAACAACGCTAGCCGTGTATGGGGTGCTCGTGTTCAGCTCGTTAATGCGGGTCAGACTGCAGCTCAGAACAGTAAGGCTGATGAGGTATTGAAGTATTGGGGTGCATTCCTCGATACAGACAATGAGCCTCTCTTCGCTTCTGTAGACCAGAAGCAGAAGGATAGCGAGAAGGAGTATATCGGTCAGGTTGCTCTCTTTGCAGCCCGTTATGCATACCAGGCTAAGGATGCTGCCCGTTGCGAGAAGTATTGCGACATCGCCATGAAGAGTGAGAAGGAGGCTAAGGATGCCCTCAACCTCAAGCTCTATGTGATGAAGGACGGCTTGAAGACTCACGAGGATTCTCTTGCCTATGTTAACAAGCTCAAGGATATCTTTGCAAAGGACGAGACCAATGATGTTGTTCTCGATGGTTTGAACTCTATGTACTCTTCATTGAAGATGGAGAAGGAGCAGACTGAACTTTTGGACGCAGCTATTGCAAAGAACCCTAACAACTTCGTAGCTCTTGCCAACAAGGGTATGATGTATATCCAGAAGAACGATGCAGATAACGCTATCAAGTGTTTGAAGCAGGCTCTTGCTGCAAAGGAGGATAACGTAGTTGTTCTTACTTATCTGGGTGCTTGCTACAACAGCAAGGCTGGTAACTTGCAGGATCCTAACGGCCGCAAGGTTGTTTACCAGGAGGCTATCAAGGTTCTCGACAAGGCTAAGCAGCTCGATCCAGAGAAGGCTCAGGCTAACTGGGGTTACACCCGTTACCAGGCTTACTATGGCTACTATGGTCCTAACGCAGCAGAGACCAAGCAGGCTGAGGCTGAGAGCAAGTAAAGTTTAAGCTTCAAATAAGTATTTGATTCTCATAGGGGGATGTCACCTAGTGTGGCATCCCTTTTTTTTGTTTCTTTGAGATAGGGTTGTTCCGGTAAGATAACAAATAGGACTGTGTCTTTTGTGGCAAAATGATTGATAAAAACATCAGCGAGTAATGTTGGTTTGCTGTAGGCGCCCATCAGCTGGTCTACGCATGCACAACAGGTGTTGTGCGAGCGCATATCAGCTGTTATGCAAGCGCACAACAGCTGTTGTGCGGCCTACGGAGTTAACTTCTCCGATAACCTATACTATCTTTTCCGACAACTTCATCTGTCTTTTCCGACAACTTCTTCCGTATTCTGCGATTGTATCTTACGCTTGCGTACATTTATTGAAGTTGTTCATGTGTCGTTAAAATCTTCTTGGTATGTCCGTATTCCATAAAAATAGGCTGAGCCATCATGCGATGACTCAGCCTTAATTCTTTTTTGTCCATTCAGAACTTTACTGCTGAACAGGAATCTTCTTGACGCGACGCTCGTGACGGCCACCCTCGAATGTTGTGGCAAAGAACTCGTCGAGAATAGCCTCGGCGGTCTTGTTGTCTACGAAACGACCTGGAAGTACCAATACGTTGGCATCGTTGTGCTGACGAACCAAATGAGCAATCTCCTTGCACCATGCCAATCCGGCACGTACACTCTGATGCTTATTCAATGTCATGGCGATACCTTCGCCGCTGCCGCAAATGCCGATACCTGGATAAACTTCGCCACTCTCAATGCCTTTAGCAAGAGCATGACCGAAGTCAGGATAGTCTACACTCGCATCGCTGTATGTACCATAATCCTTTACAGGATAACCCTTCTTTTCCAAATATTCCAATACAAATTGCTTCAATGGAAAACCTGCGTGATCGCATGCAATACCAACTGTCTTTACTTCCATAATACTTAAGTTTTTAAGTGAAGAAAACGGGGTAAACCCTTATCCTTCACAAGGTTAATGTTAAAAGAGTGAAAGGAGTCGGATGCCGGAAATGGAAATCTGCCATCCGGCAAAATCTCCAACTCCAGCTTCCAACTCCTATTTAGTTTATGCTAATTAAGCCTCAGCCAAGAAAGCCTTTACCTGCTTGTAAACGTTCTCGCCTGTGTAACCGAGCTTCTCATCAAGTACCTTGTAAGGAGCTGAGAAACCGAAGCTCTCCATACCCCAAACCTTACCATTAGCGCCTACGAGACCCTGAAGTGTTACAGGAAGACCGGCAGTCATACCGAAGATCTTAGCGTTCTTTGGCAATACGCTCTCCTGATACTCCTTGCTCTGACCACGGAACAAGCCCTCTGATGGAGCACTTACCACGCGAACCTTGATGCCGTCGGCACGCAAAGCCTCGCAACCAGCCTCCAATGTAGAAACCTCAGAACCGCTAGCTACCAAGATAACGTCTGGATTCTCGTCGCTGCCTGCTACGATGTAAGCACCCTTGGCTGCCTGCTCATAGTCTGTTCCCTCTGGCAACTTGGCAATGCCCTGGCGAGAGAAGATCAAAGCTGTAGGAGTCTCTACATTCTCCATAGCGAGCTTCCAGCAAACTGTAGTCTCGTCAGCATCAGCTGGACGGAATACGCGAACGCTGTCCTTGCCTGCGTGGTTCTTCAACTTCTCCATCAAGCGGATCTGTGCCTCCTGCTCAACTGGCTCGTGAGTAGGTCCGTCCTCACCAACGCGGAATGCATCGTGAGTCCAGATGAACTTCACTGGAACCTGCATCAGGGCAGCGAGACGAACAGCTGGCTTCATATAATCAGAGAATACGAAGAATGTACCCATTGCTGCAACCACACCACCGTGGAGCATCATACCGATACACATATCAGCCATTGTCAACTCAGCAACACCTGCCTGGAAGAAAGCACCAGAGAAGTCACCACGAACGATGCTCTTGGTCTTCTTCAAGAAACCGTCTGTCTTATCTGAGTTAGAAAGGTCAGCAGAAGCACAGATCATGTTAGGAACCTGCTCTGCCAAAACACCGAGACAAGCAGCAGATGCTGCACGTGTAGCTGAACCAGCCTTCTGCTCAACCTTGCTCCAGTCTACCTTAGGAGCCTTGCCGCTGAACCACTCATCCATCTGGGCAGCCTTCTCTGGGTTAGCCTTGCGCCACTCAGCCTCTGCAGCCTTGCGCTCAGCAACGATCTTCTTCAACTCCTCAGCACGCTTAGCGTAGATTTCCTTTACATCGTCGAAGATAACGAATGCATTCTCAGGATCACCACCGAGGTGCTTGATGGTATTAACGTAAGCATCGCCACCGAGAGGAGCACCGTGAGTATTGATGCAAGCCTCGTAGCTTGTGCCGTCTGCGCGGAGGGCACCCTTACCCATAACGGTCTTACCGATGATGAGGGTAGGGCGGTCCTGCTCCTTCTGGGCAGCATCGAGCGCCTCACGAATCTGAGCTACGTCGTTACCGTTGATCTTGATGACATTCCAGCCCCAAGCCTTGTACTTCATCTCTGTATCCTCGTTCATTACAACGCCACACTCTGTAGAGAGCTGGATGTCGTTAGAATCGTAGAACATGATGAGGTTGTTCAGACCGAGGTTACCGGCGATACGACCAACACCCTGAGAAATCTCTTCCTCTACAGCACCATCAGAGATGTATGCGTAGATCTTGTGCTGCATCATGGTTGAACCCAGACGAGCCTCGAGGAACTTCTCTGCAACAGCTGCACCAGCTGCGAGGGCATGACCCTGACCGAGAGGACCAGATGAGTTCTCAATACCACGCTGAAGGTCGAGCTCTGGGTGACCAGGAGTTACAGAACCCCACTGGCGGAACTGCTTGAGGTCTTCCATTGAGAAGAAACCACGCAAAGCCAAACCAGCATAGAGCATTGGGCTCATGTGACCTGGGTCGAGGAAGAAACGGTCACGACCAGTCCATGTTGGATCTGCTGGATCATAAACCAGGTACTCAGAGAAGAGCACGTTGATGAAGTCAGAACCACCCATAGCACCACCTGGGTGACCGGAATTTGCCTTTTCTACCATTGAAGCAGCCAAGATACGGATGTTATCAGCTGCATGATTCATTACTTTAATGTCGTTCATAATTTTATATTTATTATTGTTGTTATTTCTGCTGAAATATTCTTGTTTTTCTAGCTCTGAAGGCTACTCAAAAGAAGGATACTTCCTTTTTCGCCTTCAAAGATACTATTTTATTTTCAAAACTACGATAGATTTTGCAGGAATTTTTACTTTAAGGGTGTTTTTCTTTACTTTTGCATCCTTAAAAACTGCAGGCTTCACTACATCCGGGTGTGCGAAGTCGTTGTAATCGCTCACCTTGTTGCAGGAAAGAATCTGTCCTGTTACAGTTTTTGGAGCAGCTGCACCATCCAGATTAAACTCTACCTGCTGAGCCTTGTCAAGACTGACATTGGCAAGAGCAACCACAATGGTTCCATCTGCCTTCTTGGCTGCTGAAGTAGATACCAATGGAATCTTTCTTCCATCTTTTGCGTGATCATCGCCGCGAACATCCATAGAGTCGCACTTTACATCCATTGGGAGATAGGTTGCCTCCTGGAAGTCCTTGTACATGTTGAATACATGATAGGTTGGAGTCAGAACCATGTGACCTGTTCCCTTTGTATCTGTCAGGATCATTGACTGGAGTACGTTGACAATCTGTGCGATATTGGTCATCTTCACACGCTCTGTATGGCGGTGGAATACATTCAGCGAGAGTGCTGCAACGAAGGCATCGCGCATACAGTTCTGCTGATAGAGGTGGCCCTTGATAGTGCCAGGCTCCTCATCCCACCAGGTTCCCCATTCGTCAACGAGGAGGGCTACCTGCTTCTTTGGATCAGCCTTGTCCATGATAGCCTCGTGCTTCTTGATGACATCTTCTATGCCGAGCGCCTTGCCCATGGTCCAGTAGTAATCCTCATTGTTGAACTTGGTGGCAGAACCCTTGCTGCCTGTCCAGCCTGTTACTGTATAATAATGTAGAGAGATGGCGTTGGCACGGTTGCCGATACGGTCCATCAATACCTTAGTCCAGTTATAATCGTAATCGCTCGCTCCAGATGCAATCTTATAGAGCTGGTTCCCGTCATAGTTGCGGCAATAAACAGAGTAGCGGCGGAAGAGATCTGAATAATACTCAGGACGCATGTTGCCACCGCAGCCCCAACTTTCGTTACCAACACCGAGGTATTTTACCTTCCAAGCCTTGTCGCGGCCGTTCTGTCGGCGGAGTTTTGCCATAGGAGTATCTCCATCGCTGGTCATATATTCCACCCACTTTGCCAATTCCTCAACAGTGCCGGAACCCACGTTACCGCTGATGTAAGGCTCGCAACCCAACATCTCGCAGAGATTCAGAAACTCGTGTGTACCGAAAGAGTTGTCCTCAATGGTTCCACCCCAGTTGTTGTTCTGCATCTTTGGTCGCTTCTCACGTGGACCGATACCATCCATCCAGTGATACTCGTCAGCGAAGCATCCTCCAGGCCATCTTAATACAGGCACTTTCAGGTCCTTGAGGGCTTGGAGCACGTCGTTGCGGTAACCCTGAGTGTTAGGAATCTTAGAATCAGGACCTACCCAAAGACCACCATAGATACAACTTCCGAGATGCTCGGCAAACTGGCCGTAAATCTCTTTATTGATTTTCTGTGTTCCCTGGTTGGCATGGATTGTTCCTGTTACATCCTGAGCTTGAGCTGAGAATGCAATTGCTGTTGAAAGCAATGTGGTAGCAAAAAGTTTCTTCATCATTGTTCTTATTAATTGTTGTCGATTTTAAGTATAATACGTTTGTGGAGGTAGAATCCCCACAAACGTATTTATCGTTTATTTACTTTTTGTTCTCAACTGCTGCCTTTTCGATGGCAAGACCAGCCTTGTAGGTTTCAATATATTTATCAAAACCGGCTACATCTTCGGCAGTAGGTGCAATCTCTACACCTGTATTGCCTGCAAATACCTTCTTGTCGAGATAATCTGCCAGGCTCAACTTCTCTTCGTTGTTAACGAGATAACCTGCGAGCAGGGCGATACCCCATGCACCACCTTCGCCTGCTGTCTCCATGACAGAGATAGGGGAGTTAATGGCTGCAGCGAGGATGCGCTGACCTACACCCTTGGTCTTGAACAAACCGCCATGACCTGTGATGCGATCTACCTGTACCTTCTCGTCCTTGAACAATACATCGTTACCAATCTTCAATACAGCTACTGAAGCATAGAGGTTGGCACGCATGAAGTTGGCAAGGTTGAAGTGGTCGTTGGCAGAACGTACGAACATAGGGCGACCTTCCGCAAGACCTGTTACAGGCTCACCAGAGATATAGTTGTAAGCAATCAAGCCACCGCAATCAGCATCGCCTTCAAGAGCGTGGTTGTAGAGCTTGCCGAATACCTCGTTCATATCTACTGGAACACCGTGCAACTCCTGATACTGCTTGAACAAACCTACCCATGCATTGAGGTCGGAAGTACAGTTGTTGCAGTGAACCATTGCTACAGGGCTGCCGTCTGGAGTAGTCACCATATCAATGACTTCGTAAGGTTGGCTCAAGGCTTTCTCCAATACTATCATAGAGAAAGAAGAAGTACCTGCACTGACGTTACCTGTGCGCTGACGTACAGCGTTGGTAGCTACCATACCAGTACCTGCATCACCTTCTGGAGGACAGAGTGGGGTGCCTGCCTGGAGTGTGCCTGATGGGTCGAGCTTCTTTGCACCTTCCTCGGTCAATACGCCAGCATCTTCGCCTGCGTTCAGTACCTCAGGGAGAATGTCGAGAATCTTCCAGCCCAGGTTCTTAGGCTCGATGAGCTTATCGAACTTAGCTACCATCTCTGCATCGTAGTTGTTGGTGTTAGAGTCGATAGGGAGCATACCTGATGCATCGCCTACGCCCAAAACCTTCTTGCCTGTGAGCTGCCAGTGGATATAACCGGCGAGAGTGGTAAGGAAGTCAATCTTGTTGATGTGGTCCTCACCATTCAGGATAGCCTGATATACGTGAGAGATACTCCAACGCAATGGGATGTTGAAGTGGAAAAGCTCTGAAAGTTCAGCTGCAGCCTTGGCTGTATTGGTGTTACGCCATGTACGGAAAGGAACGAGAATGTTCTCATCCTTACCGAAAGCCATGTAGCCGTGCATCATCGCAGAAATACCGATGGCAGCCAACTGCTTGATTTCGCAGTCGTACTCAGCCTTCACGTTCTTGCGGAGGTCGGCATAACAATCCTGCAAACCTTTCCAGATTGTGTCGATGCTGTAAGTCCAGAGACCATCAACCAACTGGTTTTCCCACTCAAAGCTACCCTGTGCGATAGGGTTGTTGTCGGTGTCGATCAAGACAGCCTTGATTCTGGTAGAGCCAAACTCGATACCGAGAATGGCCTTACCTGATTCTATAATAGTTTTTGCGCTCATTATTGATTCTTTCTTTAATGTAAGGAACAAAGAGAAAAGCAATGGAATTCTTCACTCTTCGTTCTTCACTCTTTACTTTAATTATCGCAATGCCTTGTTGAGCATGTAGTAAATCTCGTTGTTGCGGAGCTGCTGCTTGAAGCTGCTGATAGTTGTGTTCTTGTCGATGTTGACGAACTCAATACCGAGAATCTCGCAGAAGTCTTCCCAGTACTCAGCAGTGATATCGTAAGAGAATGCACTGTGGTGAGTACCACCAGCGAGGATCCAAGCACCTGCACCAATCTCGAAGGTTGGCTGTGGAACCCAGAGAGCTGAAGCTACAGGGAGCTTAGGCATTGCCTTTGGCTCGATGCACTCTACCTCACTTGCGATGAGACGGAAACGGTTGCCGAGGTCAACTACAGTTGCCTTAACACCCTTACCAGTCTTAGATGTGAATACGAGACGGGCTGTCTGCTGCTTGCGGATACCGATGCCGAGGAAGTGAACCTCGAGCTTTGGCTTGTCTGTTGCGATCAATGGGCATACCTCAAGCATGTGGCTCTGGAGGCTAGATGTGCGGTCGGCAGCGAAGTTGAGTGTGTAGTCCTCGAGGAATGAGCAACCCTTCTCCAAGCCCTGGTTCATTACCCAGAGTGTGCGGTAGAGGCAAGCTGTCTTCCAGTCACCCTCAGCACCGAAACCATAACCCTCTGCCATCAGGCGCTGTGAAGCCAAACCAGGAATCTGGTCGAAACCGCAGAAGTTTGGATCGTCGATGTCAGCATCGCCGAGGTCATCGAAGTTGGTTGTGAATGCTACTGCGTTCTCATCCTTCAATACGCGACGGAGAGCGATCTCAGCCTTAGCTGCGTTCTTCACCTTCTCCCAATAAACTTCCTCGCCAGACTCATCAATCTTGATAGTATATTCCTTCTTGTACTCCTCAACGAGAGCATCAGCTTCTGCATCAGTTACCTTCTTGTAGTACTCCATGAGTGAAGATACTGGGTAGTAATCTACATGGTAACCCAAGCGCTGCTCGAACTCTACACGGTCGCCATCTGTTACGGCAACGTTGTTCATGTTCATACCGAACATCAAGCAGCGTACGTTGTGAGCATCAGCAACACCTGCAGCTACGCGAGCCCATGTTGCAATCTGCTTCTGAGCCTCTTCGCTCTTCCAGTAACCTACAACTACCTTTCTAGGGATGCGCATACGGGTGCAGATGTGACCGAACTCGATGTCGCCGTGGGCTGACTGGTTGAGGTTCATGAAATCCATATCGATAGAATCCCAAGGGAGTTCTGCATTGTACTGAGTGTGGAAGTGGAGGAGAGGCTTCTCGAGAGCCTGCAAGCCCTTGATCCACATCTTAGCTGGAGAGAAGGTGTGCATCCATGTGATGATACCTACGCACTTCTCATCGTTGTTGGCAGCCTTCATGACAGCCTCTACTTCTGCAGAAGAGTTAGCTGTGCCCTTGTAAACTACCTTGATTGGGATGATGCCACTGTTGTTCAGACCATCTACCATGTCCTTTGAGTGACCATCAACTATCTTAACTGTTTCGCCTCCGTAAAGAAGCTGTGCACCAGTTACAAACCATACCTCTAAATTTTCAAATGCTTTAATCATGATTGTTTGTTGTATTAATTGTTATTGTTATGTGATTCAATATCTTTATTTGAGACACCCTTTAATTAGTGCTTTTTCTGTCCGTAGTAAGCGTTAGGACCGTGCTTGCGGTTGAAGTGCTTCTCTACGAGCAATGGGTTCATGGTGGTGTTTGGATTCACAGAGAATGAGATGAAAGCCATCTTTGCTACCTGTTCAGCTACTACTGCGTGATAAACAGCCTGGTCAGCATCCTTACCCCATGTAAAAGGACCATGGTTCTTAACCAATACGCCAGGAGTATGAACTGGGTTGATGTTATCTTTCTTGAAACGGTCAACGATGACAACACCTGTGTTGTGCTCATATTCTGCCATCATATCTTCTGTCATCGCATCAGTACAAGGGATGCAATCGTGGAAGTAATCAGCATGAGTTGTTCCAATATTAGGGATGTCCAAGCCAGCCTGTGCCCAAGCGGTAGCATAAGTAGAGTGAGTATGAACTACGCCACCCAACTCTGGGAATGCGCGGTAGAGAACCAGGTGGGTTGGTGTATCAGATGATGGATTCAGATCGCCTTCTACTACCTTACCTGTTTCCAAGTCTACCACTACCATATCGCTAGCCTTCATGGTGTCATAATCGACGCCTGATGGTTTGATGACAACCAGACCTTTCTCGCGGTCGATACCACTCACATTACCCCATGTAAAAAGCACGAGGTTGTGCTTAACGAGATCAAGGTTTGCCTTGAACACTTTTTCTTTTAATTCTTCTAACATAATATCTTTTGTTTTAAGTTGTTTATTCTATTTCAAGTTGAACGATGGGTCTTCCTCGTATGCTTTCTTGTTGAAGCGGTAGAGGGCGGCGCCTCGTTTCGAGTTGACTTTATCGATGAGTTCTGTTTTCTCGATGAAGTCGATATCCTTCACGCGTTTGCGGAAGTTGCGCTTATCAATCTCTTCGCCTATTACTGCCTCGAATACGTGCTGAAGCTGTGTCAGCGTAAAGAGGTCTGGGAGGAGTTTGAAGCTTAATGGCTCATGATTGATGCGGCGGCGTATCTGTGCGATAGCGTTGCGGATCATGAGTTTGTGGTCTGAGTAAAGTTCTGGAAGTTCGTTCAGACTAACCCATTCCAATCCGTGTTCTACACGGAGGCTGTCATCATAGTCTTTCACATTGATGAGAGTACAATAGGCGATAGAGATAACTCGCTCACCTGGGTCTCGGTCGATGCGGCCGAAAGCTCCTACTTGTCTTATATAGAGGTTTTTCATTCCAGTAAGTTCCAGGATGACTCTGTTGGCAGCATCTTCGAGATTTTCTGTTGAACCAACGAAACCACCATAGAGTGACCATTCGCCTCTTCCCGGGTCCATCTTGCGTTTGCCTATCAGTACCTGGAGGTTACTACCGTCGAAACCGAAAATGATACAATCGACGGATACAAATACTTTGGAGTATTCATTATAAAACTGGGTCATGGCCTTTCTGCTGTTTTGATGTAATGATTCAATGTATGTATTGTTGTGTTCTTTTGCTTGCTCTTCATAGAGCAGCTTCGAGAGGAAAATCAAGGAGTAAGAAGGAGAAGAAAGGATCGCGGATTTTTTCAACAGAAACAGTTTTATCTGTTCTTTGAGAAAATTCCAGACTCCTCACTTCTTACTCCTGACGTGAATAATATTTTACCAGAAGTATGCGTAGAATGCTGCGCAGAGGCCGATTACTACGAGGGTACCGATAATATCGAAGGCACTCCAACTCTCACGGATAGACTTCTTGAAGTCTGATGTGAAGGTGATTGCCTCTACCTGCTCCTTGCTTGGAGCTGGAGTGAAGCAGCTTACTACTACCATGAAGATGATGAGGAATACGAGCAACCAGCACTCGAATACGAGCCAGTTGGTCTGCCAGAACCATGCGGTGTAATCCCAGAATGCACCATCCATTGTTGCCTTACCTGTGTCAGTGATGACGTTGGTAACGAGGCGGAGCATACCGATGAGGAAACCGGTAATCATGGTATATTCACCTGCCTTTGGAGTAATCTTCTTAAAGAAGATACCCATTGCAAATACGGCTACCATGGCTGGAGCCAGGAGTGACTGGATACCCTGGAGATAATTGTACAATGTATCCATCTTCATCATGATTGGCAACCATGCGAAACCGAGAACTACAACTACTACGGTAGCGATACGGCCAACGAGTACGTAGTGAGCCTCAGACATGCCCTTCTTCAATGGCTTGTAGAAGTCCTCGGTGAAGAGGGTAGCACAGCTATTGAAGAATGCTGCCAATGAAGCAACGAGTGCGCAGATGAAACCGATGGTTACAATACCCTTGATACCTGCAGGAAGAACGGTCTTTACCATGATGGCGAAGGCTGCATCAGTCTCGTTCATCTGGATGGCACCCTTCTGAGCCAAGGCTGCTGCAATCATACCTGGGATGAGGAACATAAAGCAAGGGAGTACCTTGAAGAAACCGGCTGCGATAGTACCGCGGCGGGCACGCTTCATAACCTCTACGTTGCTCTCGCCCGGAACCTGACCGAGTACACGCTGAACGATGTGCTGGTCTGTACACCAGTACCAGAAACCGATGATGGTTGCACCGATGAATACTACGAAACCAGGATAATCCTGATACATAGAGTCACCTGCCTCCCAGTGGAACATGTGAGTTGTACCATAACCATTGTTCAGCTTGCCGCAGTAATCCATCATGTCGGCCCAACCGGCAGAGATGCTGCCACCGCCTAGGGTAGAGAGACCGAGGAAGAGTACGAGGAAAGAACCGATGACGAGGATAGGAGTCTGGATGGTTGACAATGTCATCACACCCTTCATACCACCGAATACGGTGAAGATGGTGGTGAGGATAATCAGACCGATAGCACCAACCCAGAAGTTCAAGCCCCAAAGATATTCAAAGAAGATACCACCTGTAAGGGCTGTAACGCTCACCTTAGTAAGGATGTAAGCTACGAGGGTGATGATAGAGAGCCATGAACCTGTGCGCTGGGTATAGCGGAACTTCAGGAAGTCTGGCATGGTGATGATCTTACCCATCTTGTTGATGAGCAACTGGTAGAAAGGTACGAACAGCCAACCCAAGATGAGGATCATCCAGCCCTGCATCTCCCAGTGTGCCATACCGACACCACTCTTGGCACCTGTACCAGCCAAACCAACGAGGTGCTCAGAACCAATGTTGGCAGCAAAAATAGCCATACCGATTACATACCATGGCTCACCCTTACCGAAGAGGTAGGCAGAAGAGTCTTCACCTTTCTGAGCCTTTCTGTCTTTCATGATTGCGTGCCAGACAGCCCAAATTACGCCGATAACACCAATGGCGAGTATAGCCCAATCAAGCCATACGAATTCTGTTGAATTCCAATTCATAATTACTATAAGATTGTTTGTTTATTATTATTTGTTTATTCTTTTCTTTTATTGGATGCTTATTATGTTAGTTTCTTATCCAGCACATTTCGTTTTTTGTCATTGCGAAAACTTCTTGTTGGATGTTAGCTGTTCCGGCGGACTTTATCCGCCGGTTCGCTAACTTTTAAACTAACTTACGCTTACTTTTTAACGCTGAATTTGTAAGCGAGGTGAGAATAGTATTTCTCTCCTGGCTTCAATGTGGCATCTGTCCAATCCTTTACACCCTGAGTAATCTTGGTTGGAGAATCAGGATATTTCTGGCTCTCGAAGCAAACGCTTACGTGTTTAGGATACTTGATGCCATGCTTGCAGGCAATACCTGTGCCTTGGAAGTTACCGGTGTAAACCTGAAGGCCTGGCTCGTTGGTAAATACTTCAAGAAGGATACCGCTCTTTGGTGAGTAGAGGCTTGCGCAAACTGTTTTGTCATCGCCCTTACCATTCTTATATGTGTTCAAACACCAGTTGTGGTCGTAACCTGTGGCATTCTTAATCTGATCAAAGTTATAATCAACCTTCTTGCCGATTTCTGCAGGTTTACGGAAATCCATAGGGGTTCCATCGACACTCTTGATTTCACCAGTTGGGATGTAAAGTGAATCTGCAGGAGTGAACTTATCTGCATTGATGTACATTACCTGATCGAAACCTTCCTTAGATGGATCGCCATTCAAGTTGAAGTAACTGTGGTTGGTCATATTGACAACGGTCTCTTTGTCTGTTGTAGCGCCAAACTCGATGTCGAGTGTGTTGTCACTCTTGACTGTATATTTAGCTGTTGCTGTTACGTTGCCAGGAAAACCATTCTCGCCATCCTTCGCATTGATAGTGAAGGTAACGGATGAGTCGTTCTTCTCTGTAATGTCGTAAACCTGGTTCAACCATCCTGTAGCACCACCACCATGCAGGCAGTTGCCATTATCATTTGCCTTCAACTGGTATGTTGAACCAGCAAGTGAAAGTTTAGCATCCTTGATACGGTTGGCATAACGTCCTACAGAAGAACCATAATCTGAAGGAGAGTTAAGGGTGTCAGCATACTGATGGATATTATCGTAACCAAGAACCACATCTGTTGGCTTTCCGTCCTTGTTTGGAACGGAAATGGAAACAACACGTCCACCATAATTGGTGAGGCAAACTTCCATGCCGTTTGCATTCTTGAGAGTTACTAACTCAGTCTTCTTGCCCAATACTGTTGAATCGAAATCTGCTGGATTCAAACCAGATTGTGTGAGACTTGCATTGCTGCTTGATGAACAAGCTGAGAGGGTAGCGATAGCCGCAAAACCAACTCCCATAAATAGGGTCTTAAATGTACTCATTTTTAGGCTGTTTTTTATTGTCTATTCATTTTGGGTGTAAAATTACAATTTTATTTCGAATCTGCAAGCGTTTTCCCTAACTTTTTTTCTTCTAAAGTGTCTTTTTAACACTATTTGTATGAAAACGCCTGTTTTTGGCTTATTTGGGACAAAAAAACTGCAGTTAGCAAATACTAACTGCAGTTCCTTATATTATATATAATGTATATATTAGCAAACCTTGTGAGAACCCTCAGAGATGATTACAGGGTAAATCTCTGGAGCATGACCATATTTGGCTGTGAACTTAGCTGTAACGTCCTCAACGAACTTGTCGTAGATATCGTCCTTTACCAGGTTGATGGTGCAGCCACCGAAGCCACCGCCCATGATACGGCTACCAGTAACACCGTTCTCCTTAGCAACATCGTTTAAGAAGTCGAGTTCTTCGCAACTTACCTCATATTCCTTGCTCAAGCCGTGGTGAGTCTCGTACATTTTCTGACCTACTGTCTCGTAGTCGCCCTTCTCAAGAGCATCGCAGACAGCCAATACGCGGTCCTTCTCGCCCAATACGAAGTGAGCGCGGCTGTAATCCTCTTCACCTACCTCAGCGCGAACCTCTTCCAATTGTTCCCATGTGCAATCACGGAGAGTTTCGAACTTAGCTTCTGGGTGCTTTGCTGCAATGTGCTTAACAACATTTTCGCAAGAGTTGCGGCGGTCGTTGTATGGAGAACCTGCCAACTCGTGCTTTACCTTAGAGTTTACCAGGCAGAGTTTATAGCCCTTAGGTTCGAATGGGAAGTATTCAAATTCGCGGCTGTTGCAATCGAGGCGCATCAACTTACCTTCCTTGCCGAAAACAGAAGCAAACTGGTCCATGATACCACAGTTAACACCTACATACTTGTGCTCAGTAGCCTGGCCTGCGAGAACGAGATCCCATTTAGAAACCTTGTTGTCACCAAAGAGGTCGTTCAAAGCAAAAGCAAAACAGCTTTCAAGAGCAGCAGATGAAGACATACCTGCACCGAGAGGCACATCACCATAGAATGCTGCATTGAAACCCTTTACGTCAACGCCCAATGCCTTCATCTCCTGGCAAACACCATAGATGTAACGTGCCCATGAAGCGCGTGGACCTTCAGGATCATTAACCTTGAATTCTACACGGTCCTTCAAGTCGATAGAGTAGAGCATGACGGTATCTGTTCCGTTAGGACGGATTTCTGCCATGATACCCTTATCTACTGCACCTGGGAAAACAAATCCACCATTATAATCGGTATGCTCACCAATCAAGTTAATACGACCTGGTGACATGTAGATGTTACCTGTTTTACCATCGAAATGCTTGATGAATCGGCTTCTTACTTTTTCAATATCCATAATTAGTTAAGTTTTTGTTGTGTTGTTACTAAAGATTTGATTATATGATTTAGCCCTAAGACTATATAAGCCTTAGGGCTAATTTATTTCGCGTTATTAATCAACAGGAATATCCTTGTTGATGTTCTTGCAACCAGCTACAGCATAGAAGAACATGTATGCCATACAGATGAGAGGCACAATGTAACTAGCCATATAGCCAGCGTTGTCTGCGATGAAGTTCTGTACCAATGGCATCAATCCGCCACCTACTACCATCATCATGAAGATACCTGAAGCCTGGGCTGTATACTTGCCAAGACCCTCAGTAGCAAGGTTGAAGATAGAAGACCACATGATAGAAGTGCAGAGACCGCAGAGTACCAGGAACATGGCAGCGATAGGCACTGTTACCATCTGGAATGATGTACCTGTAAATACAGGCATTTCTACTGTTGTTGACTTGCCGAGAAGTACGGCGAGGACGATAAAGATCATACCTGCACCATTGGCAATCATCATCATCATGCGGCTAGATACCTTGTCAGCAATAAAACTGGAGCAAAGACGACCAACCAGCATCAGGAGCCAGTATGTACCTGCAACGAAACCACCGATAGCTGCTGCATTTGCCAAGGCTGTACCATTGATGAAACCACCACCATTTGCTGTTGTATCAGAAATGTAGAAGTTCAATGTTCCAGGAATGCCAACCTCAACACCTACATAAACGAAGATTGCGATAACGCCGAGGTTGAAGTGGCGGAAAGCCCATGGTGAATGCTCGAATACAGTCTTGTCTGTAGTCTTACCCATCTCTGGATCCTGAATAGGGATGAAGTTCAAGATAACGAATGCTGCTGCGAATACGGCAAGGGCAATGTAAAGCACGAGGTTCACATCTACCATTTTGGTATTAGCAGTAACAGTACCGATAAGGGCACCTACGAGCATTGGGGTTAAAGTTCCGGATAAACTGTTCAATGTACCACCGATGAGGTTCAGCTGGTTACCGCGGTTGCCACCACCACCGATGAGGTTCAACATTGGGTTTACAACAGTATTCAAAATACAAACTGCGAAACCTGAGATGAACGCACCGAAGAGGTAAACAGCGAAGCCTGAGATGTCGGCACCGAACTTACCTGAAAGGAACTGGATGAGCACGCCTACGAATCCGGTAGCGATACCGGTGAGGGCTGTCTTCTTGTAACCGATCTTGGTGAGCAACTTACCTGCAGGGATACCCATGAAGAGGTAAGCCAAGAAGTTCATGGCGTTACCCAACATACCGATCATGTTAGCACTTCCGCTGTCAGCGAATACATTTTTCCAAATAACTCCGATAGGAGCAGCCAAATTCGTTACGAACGAAATCATGGCGTAGAGGAACATCATCGTGATAATGGCGATGATATTGCCATTTTTACTTTGGTTTTCCATTTTTTTGATAGTTGATATTGTTATTTGTTATTATTATTTGCGAAAAGCTTGTTTATACTCTTTTTGAAGAGGTTATTGATTCTCTTTTATGGTAAAGAGGTTGCTACTCTTTTCTTCTAAGAGGTTGTTTCTTCTTTAAAGACGTTAAGACTTCTCTTTAAGATTGTTGTCGCGCTGGATGGGGTTTGTCATTCAAGCGCGAAAATGGAGCAAGTGCTGTTTAGAGTACCTGCTCCATGATTTATTCTGATTTATTTGTCAATTCCAAACTTATAGATTGTCTTCTGGGTGTATGTTTCACCCGGATTTAATCTGCAACTTGGGAAATAGGTGTGATTTGGAGTGTCTGGGAACTTCTGTGCCTCGAAGCAGACAGCACTGCGACGTGGGAATGTTGCACCAAACTGTCCTGAGATACCTGCAAGGAAATTACCTGTGTACATCTGCAAACCTGGTTCTGTGGTATAAACCTCCATGGTACGGCAGCTTACAGGGTCTTTTATACGGGCAGCGAAACTCAACTCACCTTCTTCAGTCTTGTTCAATACATAGTTGTGGTCATAGCCCTGACCATTCTTGATCTGCTCGTTGTCTGCATTGATGTCCTGACCAATTGGTTTTGGTGTACGGAAATCGAATGGTGTGCCCTCAACCTTCAAAATCTCACCTGTAGGGATAGAATACTTATCGATAGGGAGATAGTAGTTTGCGTTCACCTCACAGATGATATTGTCAACTGTTGGGGTAGGATTAGCAATACCCTGGATTGAGAAGAAAGCGTGGTGTGTCAGGTTGCAGATGGTTGTCTTGTTGGTTGTAGCCTGATACTTGATAACGAACTCATTGTCGTCGGTCAATGTGTAAGCTACCCAAACTGTCAACTCACCAGTGAAGCCTTCTTCACCATAAGGGCTCGTGTATTTCAACACGACAGCGCTATCACTCATGCGGGTTGCATCCCAAACTTTGGTGTGGAAACCTGTAGGTCCACCATGCAGGTGGTTTGGACCATCGTTGCATGCCAATTGATACTCCTTGCCGTGAAGTATGAACTTGCCTTCTTTAATACGGTTGCCATAACGACCGATGAGCACACTCAAGAATGGCTCTGGTGAGTTGATGACGTCCTGTATGTTGTCATGGCCTTGGATGAGGTTGGCATAGTTGCCATCCTTGTCAGGCATCATGATGGCTACGACTGCTCCACCATAGTTAGTCACTGCAACTTCGTTGCCTTGCTTGTTTCTTAACACGAAGAGATCAGTCTTCTTGCCATTCACTGTGGTCTGAAAATCTTCTCTTTTCAAACCACACTTATTTGCTGGTTCTGTATTCATAATATCTCACTTTTTTTTAGTTACCTTACTTTGGTTTAAGTAATGTACTGCAAAGTAACTAAAAAAAAATGAGTATTACAAATATTTTATGAACTTTTTGATTTAAAAAATCCTAAAACGATTCTGATAGCAAATCGGCAACGACGTAACTTGATCCGCCTATAAAGATAAAATCATCTTTTTTTGCGTTTGCTTTTGCTTTGTTAAATGCCTGTGCGATAGTTTGATAGCATGTTCCGTTTAAGCCGTGCTTTTGTGCGTATCCGTATAATTTGTCTACAGGAATCGCTCTTTTGGTTGATGGCTGTGTCCAATAGAAAATCGTGCTTTCTTTTGGCAACTTTTCTAATAGTCCCATTACATGCTCAACATCTTTGTCGTCAACCATTCCGAAGACAATATGTTTCGTATCGGCTTTGACGGATGCAATCTGAGGTTCCAGATACTCCCATCCGGCAAGGTTATGTCCCGTATCACAGATGGTGAGAGGGTGCTCGTTGAGTTTTTCCCATCTGCCACGTAAGCCTGTCAGCTCGCATACATGTTCGAAGCCGTTCTTTATGCTTTCATCTTTGATTTCTATTCCTTCTTCCTTCAGACATTCTACGGCTGCGGATATGGTGCAGAAGTTCTTTTTCTGATAGTTGCCTTTCAGTTCGAAGTTCGTGTCTGCGTCAGTTGTATGTGCAAAATGGATAGGAGAATTCTGCTCATGGGCTTTCTTGATGAACACAGGTTGGGTCTCTTCATTCCATTCGCCAATAACAACAGGAATCTGTGGCTTGATGATACCCGCCTTTTCACCTGCAATCTCGCCGAGTGTATTCCCGAGGAATTGGGTGTGGTCAAAACTGATGTTCGTGATAACGGATAGGATAGGAGTGATGATGTTGGTACTATCCAGTCTTCCTCCCAATCCAACTTCGATGACGGCAAAGTCTACCTTTTGTTCTGCAAAATACTGAAATGCCATCATGGTGGTCAGTTCAAAGAACGAAGGATGTAGCGGTTCGAAGAATTTCCGGTTGTTTTCTACAAAGTCGATTACATACTCTTCGCTTACCATCTCACCATTTACGCGAATGCGTTCTCTGAAATCTACAAGATGTGGAGATGTGAACAGGCCGACCTTATAGCCCTGGCTCTGCAGGATTGCAGCAAGGGTATGGGATGATGAACCTTTTCCGTTGGTTCCTGCAATGTGGATACATTTATATTGGTTATGAGGATGTCCGAAGTGTTCATCCATTTTATACATCGTATCAAGCCCAGGTTTGTATGCCTTGGCTCCAATCTTTTCAAAAACCGGCGTGCTGGTGAAAAGATATTCAACAGTTTCTTGATAATTCATGTTATATGTTATACCTTATTATATATACAGATAATCCCCGAAAAGAGCGAACCGTTCTTTCGAAGATAGTTCGCCCTCTTCGGGGATTGCTCTTTACTGTTTATTTTTTAAAGAGATTCTTGAAACTTTCAAAGAGAGATTTCTTCTCTGCATTATCTGCTTTAAAATTATCGCATTCCTTGAATTTCACAACAAGATCCTTTTCTTCTTTGGTCAGAGAGGTAGGGATGAATACGGTAATATTGACGATAATATCACCACGGCCATAACCATATCCCTGAATAGCCGGCATTCCTTTGCCACGCAAACGGATCTGTTTGCCTGGTTGTGTGCCTGGTTCTATTTTGATCTTCGTCTTACCATCCAAGGTAGGGACTTCTACCTCGCCACCCAAAGTGGCAGTTGCAAAGTCAAGAACAAGATTATGGTATAAGTCCTGACCAACACGCTCGAAATCATCGTTCTTTTCTACGCTTACCATTACCTGTAGGTTTCCGTAGAGACCATTGTGCTTGCCTTGGTTACCCTTTCCTTCAACGGTAACAACCATATCGTTGTCAACACCTGCAGGAATATTGATTTCTACGAGTTCCTCGCCCTTCACGATTCCGTCGCCACCGCATTCCTTACATTTGTTCTTGATGATAGTTCCCTCACCGCCACACTTTGTACATGCAGCCTGAGTTTGCATCATGCCGAACATGCTGCGCACCGTTTTTAATACATAGCCGCTTCCATGACATTCCGGACATGTTTCTGGCTGGGCACCACCTTCGCAACCAGTTCCATGACATGCAGAGCAAGTTACATCCTTGCGAATCTTGAAGCGCTTGGTAACACCTGTTGCTGCCTCTTGGAGAGTCAGTTTTACTCTTACGCGAAGGTCGCCACCCTGGTAAACCCGCTTCTGTGAGCCGCCGCCGAATCCGCCGCCACCAAAGCCGCTGAAACCGCCGTGTCCACCAAAGATATCTCCAAACATAGAGAAGATGTCGTTCATGTCCATGCTGGCACCACCGCCGAATCCGCCGAATCCACCTTGTGGACCGTCGAAACCAAACTGGTCATACTGCTGGCGCTTCTGGGCATCGTGGAGAACTTCGTAAGCTTCGGCAGCTTCCTTGAATTTCTCTTCCGCCTCTTTGTTGCCAGGGTTGCGGTCTGGATGATACTTGATGGCTATCTTTCGATACGCCTTCTTTATTTCGTCTTCTGATGCCGACTTGTCTACGCCCAGCACCTCATAATAGTCTCTCTTAGCCATTTGCTTATTTCAAATATTGAATTTTCTTGCAGAATTCTAATGGAATGTTCTGGATTTTGAAAAATAACCTTGATATTTCTTTCTTACTGACCTACAGCTACCTTGGCATGGCGAATCACCTTGTCGTTCATCGTATAACCTGTCTGGACGCAGTCAATAATCTTTCCCTTCTTGTCATCGCCCATTCCCGGAACCATAGCAATAGCCTCGTGGAAATCTACATCGAAATCCTTGTCGTTGGTTTCAATCTTCTTTACGCCAAGACCTTCGAGTGTCTTTACGAACTTGTTGAAAATCATTTGGACACCTTCCTTGATAACCTTAGGATCTTCGCTCTTGTCAGCGATGGCACGCTCAAAGTCGTCGAGAATAGGCAGAATAGCAGCTACAGTCTTCTCGCCGCCATTCAAAATCAGTTCTGCTTTCTCTTTGAGGGTACGCTTGCGGTAATTCTCAAACTCAGCAGTCTTATAGAGCAACTGTTTCTTGAGTTCCTCTACCTCTTGCTGTGCTTTTGTTAAAGGATCAATCTCTTCTGCCTTCTTGTCAGCAGTTTCTGTATTGTTGTCACCTTCTTCTGCCTTGTTGTCAGTATTCTGATTTTCCTCAGTATTTTCATTTTGAGTTGTCTGCTCATTATTTTCGTTCTGAACAGTCTCCTGAACGTTTCCGTCCTCTATATTGATTTCTTTTTCTTTTGACATAGTCTTAAATTTTTTAAACATGATAATTCTTATTATTGGTTGCTTGACAAAAAGTGTGCCAACCCGATTCTCATCGAATTGGCACTATTAAATTATAAGATAATTTGTGGTTGCTGTTTAAAACAGCAGAATAACTTTCTGTTTAGAATCCGTACATCTTAGCCTTCTGCTCCTTGATAGCTTCATCGTAGATATACTCATCATAAGACATGAGCTTGTCGATGGTGCCTGATGGAGTGAGCTCGATGATACGGTTTGCCACGGTGTTGATGAATTCGTGGTCGTGGCTAGAGAAGAGAATATTGCCCTTGAAACCTACCAGGTTGTTGTTGAATGCCTGAATACTCTCCAGGTCCAAGTGGTTGGTTGGTGTATCAAGAATCAGGCAGTTGGCGTTCTGCAACTGCATGCGTGCAATCATACATCTCATCTTCTCACCTCCGGAGAGGACATTTACCTTCTTCAGTACTTCTTCGCCGCTGAAGAGCATTCTTCCGAGGTAGCCCTTCATGGCAACTTCGTTACCTGGACCATACTGGCTCAACCAGTCTACCAGGTTCTTGTCGCTCTGGAAGAATTCTGTATTATCGAGTGGGAGATAAGCAGTTGTGATAGTAACACCCCACTTGTAGTCACCTGCGTCAGCCTTTCGGTTGCCGTTGATGATTTCGAAGAGTGCGGTCATCGCCTTAGGATTGTGAGAAAGGAATACTACCTTCTCGCCCTTTTCTATGTTGAAGTTTACATTGTCGAAGAGTACTGTTCCGTCTTCGTCGCATGCTTTCAGTCCCTCTACCTCCAGAATCTGGTTACCTGGCTCACGGTCCATCTGGAAGATGATGCCTGGGTATTTACGGCTTGATGGACGTATTTCTTCAACGTTCAGTTTCTCCAGCATCTTCTTACGGGATGTAGTCTGCTTACTCTTGGCAACGTTAGCTGAGAATCGGCGGATGAATTCTTCCAACTGCTTCTTCTTCTCTTCAGCCTTCATCTTCTGGTTCTGAGCCTGGCGGAGTGCCAACTGAGAACTCTCATACCAGAAAGAGTAGTTACCTGCAAACATCGTAATCTTACCGAAGTCGATATCTACGGTCTGGGTACTTACTGCATCGAGGAAGTGACGGTCGTGAGATACTACGAGTACGGTCTGTTCAATGTTGCTGAGATAGTCTTCCAACCACTCAACTGTGTCGAGGTCGAGGTCGTTGGTAGGCTCATCGAGAAGGAGGTTGTCTGGGTTGCCGAAGAGTGCCTTTGCCAGCATTACGCGCACCTTCTCTGTGTTTGAAAGTTCACCTACGAGTTTGTCGTGGCGGTCTTCCTTTACGCCGAGGTTCTGCAGAAGTTGTGCGGCATTGCTTTCAGCCTCCCAACCATTCATTTCTGCAAACTTGAGCTCCAACTCAGCAGCGAGGTTACCATCTTCTTCTGTCATCTCTGGCTTAGCATAGAGGCGCTCGCGCTCCTTCATGTTTTCCCATAATGGCTGATGGCCCATCAGAACGGTATCCATCACGCGGAAATCGTCATATTTGAAGTGGTCCTGTTCCAAGACAGAAAGTCGCTCGCCTGGTCCCATTTCTACTGTACCCTTGTTTGGTTCAAGGTCGCCGCTGATAGCGCGGAGGAAAGTAGATTTTCCGGCGCCGTTAGCACCGATGATACCATAAATATTACCATGAGTGAACTTGAGGTTTACATCCTTGTAAAGCACTCTCTTTCCGAATTGGATCGCAAGATTTTGTACTGTAATCATCTTAATTTTATAAGTCCCTTATTATCAATTATTTATAAATTCTTATTTTCTGTTACTTGCATATTGCTGACAAATACGTTTAGTATAGCTTATCACCATAAAGCGAACCCATGCCATCAATTTGGTTGTTTGAATTGAACTCAACTCTGCCGCATCTTACGGTATCGTAGTAGAATTCATTGCTCCTTATTACATAGAAGTAAAGCGTTGGCTTCATATATACATAGTAGAATGTGGATGGAGTAGAGCTGGCTGCATCGCTTCTCGTGCATGATATGGTGTTGTATGTCAGAAATGTCTTGTTCCAGTGCTGGCTTCCGTGACTTACTGAATACTGAGCATAGTATGACTTGCCGACCAAATCATTAGTCTTTGTGCATGGTTCGTCTTCAGACTTGGTGAAGCTCATGGTTTCTGTTTTCTTTCCTTCCCATCTGTCGTTATATGTAATGGTCATAGAAAGCTTGTTTGAGCTTAAGCTGTTCACAACATATTTCGTTTCGTTGCCGAAGTACTTGTTGCTTACGGTAATCGTGTCCCCTTTGATGCTATAATCTCCTTCATCAAGAAACTTGTTTGAGATAAGAGAAGCGTTGTGCTTGTCAGACGAGAATGAAACAAAGTAGTAGTTGCCTCCTCTCCATACTCCGACAATATTGTTGTCGTGAATCTTGTAGTTTGGCTTCTCTGCTCCAGGAATTGTTCCGTCATCATCGCTACTGCTGCATGATGTGAATGATGCTCCTGCAAGAAGTATCATTGCTGCTAATAATACCTTCTTCATAATCCTTATATATTATAATGTTATACTTCGATTCCGTTATCAGCAAGAATCTTCCTGAGAAGACGAATCTCACTGTCCTTAGACTTGATAGTCTCGTTCTGTGCATTGATGATCTGAATGAGCTGGGCATTCTTGTCTTTGAACGACTCCTCTTCACGCTCCTTGGCTCGTTCCGTTCCCGTAGTTATGTTTTGATTATTGTCACCAACGTTCCCGGCATTTATCAACTGCGCCATCGGTATGCCGTGCTTAAACGCCTCGTTGATGGACTCTTCTATCTTCTGATGCGTTTCGCCTAGCTGAATTACCATATTTCCATTCATACTACCGCTTCCATACTTTAGCCAGCTATAGCTAACCCCAAGAGAATTGCATATTTTACTAATCGTTCCCTCGGATATTGACAGCTTCCCGCTTCTCATCTTGCCGATGTTGTTTGTTCCTGTAGCCTTCATGAAGGCATTCTCGCTCATCTTCTTAATCTTGATGAGGTAATCTAACCTTTCTTGTACCGAATTTAATGTTCCCATAATGCTTCTTAGTTTTATATACGCAACTAAATCGACTCGAAACGTTAAAATTCGGTAATATACCGAAGTATTTTACCGAAACATTAGGTACTTTACCGAAGTTTTTGTACCTTTGCACTCGTTGACGGTCGAGTAACCAACAAAGCCGTTACAAACGGAGGCTTGTGCGACCGAAAGTACGTACTTTACATTGACACTGCAAATATACGACTTTTTTCGCATACCTCCAAATTTTTAATGAATTATTTAAGTAACAAAGATGAAAAAAGTTGCAAGAATAACAAAACAGGACATATTGGGCATCAAACCAGGAAAATTTGAAATCTTTCTGCTTGAGTCCGCAAAAGCAGTTCGGTCGGCAGTAACATACGCCTATCAGCTTGCTCAATACGAAGATTTGCCTAAAGGAGTGCTTAAGTACTCAACCTCGGCAGATTACAAGAACCATACAGCGATTATCACCGCTGTTCCGGTTGAGTAGTAAACTTTAAAAGATTAAAGTATGGAGGAAATCATAAAACTCGGAAGAACCGATACAATGACATCTCTCGAAATTGCAGAGATAACCGGGAAAAAGCATGCTCATGTGATGCGTGATATTCGCTCATTGATAGAGCAGGGAGTTAACGGATCCAACTTTGGATTGGTTCGTTATAAAGATAAAAAAGGAGAGGTGAGGCCAATGTTTGAGCTAACGCCAAAGGGTTGCTTGATTTTGGCGAGCGGCTATGACGCTTTGCTCCGTGAGAAAATCATAAATAAGCTTGAAGAACTTGAGAAGAAGAATCACCTGGAGCAGTATCAAGTACCTCAGTCTTTCTCTGAGGCCCTTATGCTTGCAGCAAAGCAGCAGGAGAAGATAGAGCAACAACAGCTTGCTCTAGAATCGAAGAATAAAGAGATTGTACAGCTCTCGGCCACAATCACCGAGATGCAGCCAAAGGTTAGCTATGTTGATACAATCCTTTCGTGCAAGGAGACCGTTACGACGACACAGATTGCTCAGGACTACGGTCAATCAGCAAAATCGTTCAATATCTTGCTGAGAAACTTCGGCATTCAGCATAAAGTTGGCGGTCAGTGGATTCTCTACGCAAAGTATCTCCCTTGTGGCTATGTTCAGTCAGAAACAGTTTCTATCACTCACCGTGATGGTAGTGTAGGTTCAGTAATGCACACAAAGTGGACTCAGAAAGGAAGATTATTCTTGTATAATGAGCTAAAGAAACATGGCATTATACCTACTATAGAAAAAGAATCCGTTAAAGATTAAACCTATGGTAGGAAAGAACCGAAGCAAGGTCGGTATCGACGTGGTGGAGAAAATCATCTCGTTGAAGGAAGTAGACCAGGAATTCCTGACCAATAAGACTATCCTGGCATACCTTGGCGGTGTTAGTAAGGAATACATAAAAGATTTGAGAGAATCGGGTGTTCTGCCTTACTATAAGGTGCGAAACACCATATTCTATAAGGTCTCTGATGTTCGAAAGATGGTAGAAAAGAATAGGATCATCTGCTAGCATTGGAAATAAGATTAATATTGGTATGGTTAAAGTTATAGGTTTGTTTCATTTGCTCGTGAGAGCATGTTGTTAGTTATTTTGTTTACGTCTACAGCGGTAGACACTTTGGGGCGATGTCTGTTCGTTTAGCTTCTTTCGCCCCAAACCAGACTGAGTAGCTCAGTTGAATAGAGCAGGTTGATTCCTAATCACCGGGTCGCGAGTTTGAGCCTCGCCTCAGTCACACTCTTTTTTTTAGTTCCGTTTAGTAGTTGAATTCCTCTCTGACGGCGCAAAGGTAAGTCCTTATACCTTATAAAGTAGGTCGTTCGGGCAGCGACAATCTTGCGTCAGATGAGAGTTTCATTGAGCGGACATGGAAGATAGTTCTTTGACATGTTGATGCACAGAAATAGTATGCGTGTAAAAGAAGTAACTGGAGAGCATCAATGGATGCCGTGACCTGGCGAAAGGACGCACGACATACGAAAATCCAGCTAATCTGCATCAAGTAAGCAGACGGACTACACCGGAACGAAGAATTGTCGGTGCAAGCACTGCCGAAAACGTTGCAGTCTGGTAAATCCAAATGAAGTGAGAATTGCTCATTCATAAAATATAATCAAGAGGTTAGTAGTGTAACTGATGCACGGCGATAACAAAATGATACCGATCTTATCATCGCAAGAGGTTCTTCGTTGAGCCCTAGCCTCCAAAAAGTAATTCATTGTATTTCATATTCAAATTAATTCAATTAAAAATGCAGCCCGTCTGTGAAGATAGGCTGCATACATCGCAGGTTGGAGCAGTTGGTAGCTCGCTAGGTTCATGACCTAGAGGTCACAGATTCGAGTTCTGTACCTGCCACAAATGTTTATTTTTAAAGCTCTAAATTGTTTATATGTGAAAAGATTGTTTCTTGCGTATCTGGTCTGGGAAGATAGGGTACGTCTATCTCTTTTAGAAGGAATTATTTTTTATTTCTGGGGAGAGTAGCTCAGTAGTAGAGCGCCAGGGGAAGTGTCCTTGGAGGTCGATGGTGCGAATCCATCCTCTCGTCACAATTTTCTTTCATTTTTCAAGAATTTTGATTGGTTAACTTATGTGTCGCCCAGTAGCTCAACTGCATAGAGCCGTGGTACTTTCCGCGAGGTTGGGAGTTGGAGTCTCCCCTGGGCTTCCCAAGTAGGTAAATTTCAAAAAATATTTTTTCGTTAGCTGACAGAGGTCGGCACTTTTTCTTATAAGTCATTTATATTTTAATTTGAGTATTAATATCCTCTTGCTTGTGAAAGTAGGAGGTACAAGTCACATTAGCTCAGTTGGTCAGAGCAGCCTAACATGGTGGTTGGTCGTAGGTTCGAGTCCTGCATGTGGCTCACTTAATTGTGTGAGTGCCATAAATTTACAGTTTTTGATTATCTTTGGGAGTGAGGGAGTCAATTCTCCCTCCTCCCTTTAACGTTGGCCTCTTCCACATCACGAATAACCACGTGCAATAACCTCTCCTGCCTTGCGTGGTTGGCTAAACGGAGAGGTTTTACTATAGATGAAAGTTAAAAACATAATAAGAATCAGTAAGGAAAACATTAATGCTCTTCGGAATCTGGAATGCGTTGAAAGCATAGAACAGAACGGAAAGGACATTACTGCTCGCATTAAACCGAAATATACGGATGGTAGACTTGAAGCCAGAAAGGGTGAATATCTTATTCAGTGGGGTAACAAAATGTGGCAGAGGTATGGCTCTGATGCTATCAATCTGCTTTTCAAAAATCCCGGAGCGGAGGCCGGCAAGACATGGGACGCGTAGGTTCAAAGAAGTATTACGCTCCTGACGGGAACGAATACGATTCAAGAGAGGAGTATCTGTACTTGCAGACAATCCTCGATGATCCTAATATAAGCTGTATTCACAGACAGGTAACCATCACGGCAATTAAGCCTGTATGGATGCTGAGACCAAAGCAGCTTAAAACTAAGGTCAAGTATGAAAGAAGGTCATTGCTTTACGGCCACAACTATACTGCCGACTTCGTTTACCGGGAAGGCGAGAAGATTGTGATATGTGATGTCAAGAGCCTCTATACCTCAAAGCTCAGAGAGTTCTCGATTACAACAAAGGCTGTGGTGGCAAGACTTATCGCTCACAATAGGAAACGTCATAACGGCGAGTCTGTTGTAATATTCCGTAAGGCTATCAAGATAAAGAAGAACGAGTGGAAAAACGTTGATTATCCACCGTCCGATTGCTATATTATATAATAAGGTATAAAACAAGAAGATATGGTTATTATTATCAATAGTCTCATAGCAACAGTAGCTATGTTCGCTGCATGCGCATTCGTCGCACATCTCCTTGGTTGGGATAAGGAAGACTAGTAGTTTAATTCTAAATATTTTAAATTATGGACAAAGACAAAATTATCGTCAGTGTAGTAATTGACAAGCAGGCTCTTGTTGACAGAGCATTCGACATCTCGAAGAATCTTTCTGAGTTCAATGAAATCAAGAAGGTTATCGACGGCAAAAACCAGTTTACTCGTGATATCGACGAGATTGATGATGAAGGCAAGAGGGAGAATAATACGAACCTTTTCGCCGGCATCGCATTGGACATCATTCTCAGTGATAACCCGGAACTGGCAATCACCAAGCGCCTCAATTCGCTTGAGGACAAGAAGAACTCTTTCCTCGCTAAGATGAAGAAGTTCGACGAACTCCAGGAAAAAGTGAAAAACGGAGAGGTGCATGGCGCTGAAGGTTTCCGTGAGTTGTTGAAAATAATGGAGGAGGACGTGTAATGGGCGTAGTATCAGAGTACGGCAACCTGTATGATGTCAAGAAGAACATCATCTGCCACGCTCCTGTCACTTCTTCTCATTTCGAAAGTATTTTGCAGAAGGGCAATGTGCTTCCTATGATGAATGGCGTAACAACACCGGAATTGTTCGGAATTCACGCGGACAAGAAATTTAAGCGTGGACGCTGGCGCCGAGTATTAACACATTAATTCATATAACACAATGGCAAAAGAAAAAGCAACTATTTCAGCAACCCTCGGTCATGAGTATGAGGACCTGGAGGAGCGTGAGGATTTCCTCGCCAACAACGCGGACTCTATTGAGAAAATGGAGTTCATCAAGCGATTCAACTCTGATGAGCTGATGAAGAAGAAGGACCTGTTCGCTCTTCAGTCTGCACGAGCATCTGACATCGAGGAGGAAATCAAGGATTTCCGTGAGCAGAAAAAGGCAGAGCTGAAGCCTATCAAGGAAGAGATTTCTTCTCTCCTTAAGGAAATCAAGCAGAAGGGTAGCATGGTTAACGAGAAGGTTTACAAGTTTGTTGACCGTGAAGCAAAGATGACTGCCTTCTATGACAAGGAGGGTAATCTTGTTTCTTCCCGTCCGGCAACACGTGACGAACTCCCTAGCAATGTATACTCAATTAACCGTGATCAGCAGGCTATGTAGTCTGCTTTCACATAGTTTCTAAATTCTAAAATATTTTGTAAAATGAACAATGAAAAATTGCAGATAGACCTCGCTCCTGGACAGGATCATGCGGAGATTGTTCTCCGTGAGGTAGGTAACGAGAACCCTTATAAGCTTCCTGCAAAGGAGCCTCTTAATCTTCAGGTAGACGGTGTTATTACCTGTATCTATGCCTTTCTTGAGAAGCGTTGGGGTACAGAGCAGATTGACAAAGAGCATACGCATATCCTGGTTAATCGAGAGAAGCTCGTTGTTACTCTTGTTACAAACGAGAATGATGAGCGCACTACACAGACAATTATCGGCTCTATTCAGCTGTCTCGTCAGTTTACGGGATTTCATATCAATGACGGTCAGTTGTGGAAACCGGTACAGCTTGGTGACTTTTTCCGACTCAACCGTTCTTTCTTCGAGACGAAGGAGAAGAACATGGAACTCGTCAATCTCCTCAAGAGCTTCTCGGCGAAGGTTCAGACAACAATCAAGAAGGAATACAGCGACAATGGTTCCGTGACTGACAACTATGAGAAGGCTGTAGACTCTAATCTTCCTCCATCGTTCACCATCAATATTCCTATTTTCAAGGGCGCAGAGCCTGAGAAGCTTTCAATCGAGACTATCGCTCACGTCGAAGGCAACATGGCATTACTGACGCTTATCTCTGCTGATGCAGAATGTATCATCGAAGAATCCCGCGACAAGATCATCAATACGGAGCTTGACAAGATTCGTAAGCTCTGTCCTGAGATTCCTATTATGGAAGTGTAATGACAGAAATGGATAACAGAATAGCAAAAATGCCCGCCAAGATGGCCTTTGCTGTACTTGACTTGCGTAAGGTGCATGCGTGCATCATGGAACTTCCACGAAGCAAGTCGGTACAGCTGGCCCGAAAGGCGGCATACCTCAACTACATTGAAGGTGAGGGTAGAAAACTCGGTAAGGTTCCACTTCATTATGAACGCCTTAATGAAAAGGGCGAAAGCGTGACGGTGGAAACTTACTTCAGATATTTAGATAGAGTTCATTAATTTCAAAATCTATACAAATGGATATAGAGCAGTTAAACAAAACGCCTCATAATCAGATTTGCGATTTGGCAAGAGACAGATTCATCGAGGTGTACAATCAGAAGTTCGGAGAGGGCGGAGAAGTATTCTTCGAAGAGCAGAAGGCATTCTTCAACGAAGAACTTCTCAATGGCTCGTTCAAGGGCTATCTTGAAAAGGCTCCATCACTGAATATTCATGATGCCTTCATGAACCTGGCAATTAACGGTTTGTCTCTCGAAAAGGGAACTACGACACTCTGTTACCTCATGGGCTACAGTAACTACGACAAGAATACCCGACAAACGAATTATACGGCCAAGATCACATATACTGGATATGGAGAAATCCTTCTTCGCCAGCGAGCCGGTCAGATTGTTCGTTGTGACAATCCTGTAGTAGTTTACAATTGTGACGATTTTCGTTTCGGTGAACGAGACGGTCATAAGTACGTTGATTACGCAAAGACTTATCCTCGACCTGAAAATTCATACATCGTTGCTTGTTACGTGAAGATTATTCTTCCGAACAATGCCTACGATTACTTCGTTCTTGACCGCGAAGGTATCGACCGTCTCCGTACGTATTCGGAGAAGTTCGGAGGTAAAGACCACAAAGCCAACGCTCTTTACGGCGGAAACTATGTCGGGAACGATGGTAGAACGTATTTCAGAGATATCGACACAGGCTTCCTTATCTCGAAGACATGCAAGCATGCGTTCAAGGGCTATCCTAAACTGAAGGTTGGTCTGGGCGCTCTTTTGCAGGCCGATATCGACATGCAGACTCAGCAGAAACCGACTCAGGAAGCCTTTGGTACTGGTGATGCCGCACCGGAAGATAAAGGTGTAAAGGTAAAGGTTGATAGTGATTCACCATTTTAAAATTGTTATATATGGCAGAAAATACAGAATTGCAGTTGGTACAACAACAAGCCAACAATATTACAAGACAGATTGCAACGCTCAAATCCGATACAGAAAATGCGGTGCAAGCCAACAGAAAATCTTATGAGGCATGTGTTCAGGCAGGTGAATCTCTTCTGGCTGATATTAGTGCGTCTGGTATGAATGATGCTCTTGACGAGAAAGCTGCTGAATTTATCAAGAAGGCTAAACTGACAGAGAAAGCAATGACGGAGAAACGTAAGGGTGTTACCCAAGTGTTCGATATTGTCCGTAAGGGTTTTACTATGATGGAGAACCTTATCTCTATCAAGAACACCGATTCTGTTGTCTATAAGATTCAGGAGAAGCGCAACGAGTATGCGGCATACAAGCTTGAACAGCAGCGTAAGGCTGAGCAGGAACGTCTGCGCCAGGAGCGCATCAAGGAGGCCAAGATTAAGTTGAAGACTGATACGATTGATATCTTGAACAATCTCCTTACAGAGCATTCTTCTGCTGCTATCAACTCACTTAATAACACGTTCTCTCTTCTCACCCTTGACAACAAGGATGAAGTTAAGAAACGTATTACAGAGTGTTCTGATGTTCTTGACCTCGGACATCTGTTCGTTAATAACAAGCCTTCATACTCTTCTGAAATTGATGAGAATGATGCCAAGGAGATTATGAATGGAGCCTACAAGGAGGTTTCCGCTTCTCTTCTTGCATCTTATATGCAGACCGTTAATGCTACCCGTGATGAGCTTCTTATGAAGTTTGATTCTAAGATTGCTGAACTTCTTGAAATCAAGAAGGCAGAAGAGGAACGCAAACGTAAGGAAGAAGAAGCTCGCAAGGCTGAAGAGGAGCGTAAGCGCAAAGAGGAGGAAGCACGTAAGGCTGCTGAGGAAGAGCGCAAGAAGCAGGAGGAGATTCAGCGTATCAAGGACGAGGAGGAGCGCAAGCGCAAGGAGGCAGAGCGGAAAGCTGCCGAGGCTGAACGCAAGGCAAAGGAAGCCGAGCTGAAGGCTGCTGAGGAAGAGTGCAAACGTAAGGAAGCAGAAGCTGCCGCTGCTGAGGCTGAACGTAAGGCTAAGGAAGAGGCTATCCGTAAGGCTGATGAGGCTGCTAAGGAAGAGCAGCAGAGAAAGCTTGCGGCTGAGCAGGAGAAGCGTGATGCAGAAAATGCAGCCCAGCACGCTACCGCACAGGCCCAGTCACTCTTCGCTCAGACTTCCGTTGGAGAAACCGGTAAGCAGAAAATCAAGGTAACAAAACGCCTTGTTGTTACCGACAAGAATGCCTGGCTCGACATCATCCAGCAGTGGTGGACGATTGAAGGCTCCAAGATGGCTCCTGACAAACTTGCTTCTAAGTTGGAATTCATGCGCAAGGCTTGCGAGAAACACGCAAACAGCGAAGAAGAGTATATTGTTTCTCCTTATATTAAATATGAGGATGAGGTGACGGCTAAGTAATATGGCAGAACAACCGTTTGACCCTTATTATTCTCGTGGTGAGGTCTCCAATTCGGACCTCACTGCGTTGAAATTTGCCCTGAACCCGCAGCTCAACTTCGTAAAGGAAGAGGACAAGAGAAAGGCTTTCCATCTCGGAACTCTCGTTGACGCTCTCGTTACCGAACCGGAAAAGTGCAATCATTACGCCATGACGGTCGATGACGAGAAATATACGGAGAAGGATTGGAAATGGGGTCTAGACCGGCTTGCTGTTCTGAAGAAACAGGCAACCAAAGATAGATTCCTTGATTTCGTCCTGAAGAATGCGGTCGGTCAGAAAACATTCATCAATCCGCATATGAAGATGGAATACCAGGGCTTCGAGTTCGAGCTTCCGGTACGCTGCAAGTTCGACTGGTGGCTCGGCGAGTTCGGCGGTGATTTGAAAACCACCGCAGCTACGTCACAGGAGCAATTTGAGGCTCAGATTGATTTCGTCGATTGGGATAGAAGCCGTGCATGGTATATGGATCTTACGCACAGTTTAGACCCAAGATACGGAAACATGGACTTTATCTTTGCGGTCTCCAAGACCAAGAAGAAAGTATTCTATAAGAAGATTGAACGTGGTGACGAGTTGTATTTGCGTGGTAGGGAGAAGGCTCTTGAATGGGCTTTCCGCATGTGGTGTTTATTATAATTTATTATTATGTCAGATAAACCGAAATTATACGATTATCAAGAAGAAGGTGTGCGCATGGAGCTTGCCATGAAGCGCTGTATCAATGGTGATGACATGGGAACCGGTAAGACGGTTCAGTCTATCGTCGCCATTGAACGTGCAAAGGCAACTCCCTGCCTTGTTGTTTGCCCTGCTGCACTTAAGGTTAATTGGGAACGAGAGATAAAGAAGTTTACGAACCTCCGGCCTCTCATTCTTACCGATTCCGTCAATGCGACATACGGATATCATCTTACTAAGATGAACCTGTATGATGTAGTGATATGTAATTACGAGTCGCTCGCAAAATACTTCGTCGTAAGCCTCGGTCCGAAACCGTTACGGCTGAAAAACTTCCTGTTTCGTGATGAACTGAAGATTATCAAGTCTGTGATTATAGACGAGTCTGCAAGAGTCAAGGATCCATCAACAAGGCAGTCTAAAATTATCATGGGACTGTGCCAGGGTAAGGAGTATATCTATGAGCTTACAGGTACGCCCGTTGTCAATCACGCAACAGACCTGGCCTGCCAGCTTGCTATCCTCGGTCGTCTGAACGACGAGTTCGGAGGGTTTGGCGAGTTTTGTAACAGGTACGGTGAGAACGAGAATCTTGAAGAGCTTAACCGGAAGATACACGAAACATGCTACTTCCGCAGAGAAAAGAAAGATGTTCTTAAGGATTTGCCGGATCTGACCAGAACGACCATCAGTGTCGCCCTCGACCCTGAAACGCAGGAAGAGTACGATACCTGTCAGAAAGACCTGCTCACGTTCCTTCTCGAATACAAGAGCTGCTCCGAGGAAGAGGCTAGGAAAAAGCTTAGAATGAAGGCTCTTGTCAGGTTTATGAACCTTCGCTCGATATCTGGGCGAGGGAAGATGAAGGCGACTATAGAGTTTCTCCATGATACCGAAGAACAGATAATCGTATTTGCCGAGCATCGTGATGTCGTTAGTGCAATCAAGAAAGAGTTCCCGGATGAGGTTTGCACCGTAACCGGTTCCGATAGCCAGCAGCAGAAGCAGTGGGCTATCGATTCTTTTCAGGATAGGAAAAAGAGAATCATCATCTGCTCCATCAAGGCAGCAGGCGTAGGCCTTACGCTTACGGCTTCTTCCAATGTGGTGTTCGTCGAGCTCCCATGGACGATGGCGGACTTGTCGCAGTGTGAATGCCGTGCCTATCGTAACGGTCAGAAGAATGCGGTTACATCGTGGATTCTCATGGGTGCAAATACCATCGACGGCTATCTTTATAGCTTGATTATGCAGAAAGGCTCAATAGCATCAAAGGTTACAGGCGAACAGGACTCCGCTATCAAGGATGCAGCCTACTTTGATGAGTTGGCAGATTTGGTTTTACAAAATTCTTTAAATAAAAAATAATGGAAATTCAAGGAAAAGTTATTGCCGTTTTACCTGAAAGAAGCGGCGTCTCTGCAAGAGGTGAGTGGAAGTCCCAGACTTATGTAATAGAAACACAAGAGCAATATCCTAAGAAGATGGCCTTTGATGTTTTCGGAGCAGACCGTCTGGCTCAGTTCAACATTCATAGTGGTGAGGTTATTAACGTTAGCTTTGATATTGATGCTCACGAGTATCAGGGCCGTTGGTTCAACAGCATCCGTGCCTGGAATGTTACTAAGGTGTCACAACAAGCTGCCGCACAAGGTGGTGGCTTTAGCGGCAATGCACAGTCTAGCGCACAAGCAGCACAACAAGCTATGGCAAGTTCTGCTAATGATGCTGGCGTGGCAAACCCGACGAATCAGCAAAATCTGTTTCCACCTGAACAGCAGTCTGCACAGCAGCAAGCACAGCAACGAGGGAACTATGATGACCTTCCCTTCTAGTGTAGAATTAATCAAACGAGCATTCAACGCTTATGTGGTTCAACCTGAAAAATGTGTTTGAACTTGAAACGTTTAGGAAAAAAGTAGCCGAGTTGGAGAACAAAGGCGCGATGGTAGAGCTGAAAGAAAAACGTGGACGTTCTTTGAAGCAGAATGCCTATCTTCATTTGCTCCTATCTGCATTCGGTCTCCAATACGGCTACACTCTAGACGAAGTTAAGACGCATTTCTATAAGCTGGTAGTGAACAAAGATATGTTCCTCAGAGAAGGGATTGATAAATTCACGGGAGAATGCTATAAGTATCTCCGTTCTTCTGCCGACCTTACGAAAGACGAAATGAGCAAATCAATTTCTGATTTCAAAGTATGGGCAAAAGAAGAAGCTGGATTTGATTTTCCTGATTCTGATGAATATATCGCACTACTGCATATTCAGCATGATATAGAAAGACAACAAAATTACATACAATAGCTTATGATGTTACCAACTAATATACGTCAGAAGTCTAGCGAGTTGTTTCCTAATGACGCAGAGAAACAGAAAATCTTTTGTATGGGTGCTGCGTTCTCGTTAGGCAACGATTTATCAGACTTTGAGGAAGAAGTGCAACAGGAGGAGATTTACCCTTGCCAGGAAGCTCTCGATATGTGGCTTGCTTACAAGAAAGAGAAACGGCAGAAATATCAACCTCGTGGACTCGCGGCTCTTAAAAAGAAGCTTTTAAAGATGTCGGGCGGAAATCCTGAATACGCAAAGGTTATCGTTGAGCATTCTATGGGAAACAACTATTCCGGGTTGTACGCTCCTAAAAACAATGGTGTAAACAGTTATGAACAACAGCAACGAACTTTCAACAAAATTAGTTCAATCCTTGCCGACTGAATGCAAGCAAGCGGTGGAAAAATACGGCGGACAATATGCGCTATTCCTGGACAAATATCCTACCCTGCAAAATCGAACAGATGCAATTACATCTGTATATGATTCTGTAGCTAGGGGCGGTATGTCGTTTGTTAGTATTGATAAGTACTTCAAAGATGGCGCAAGCGAGTTCTGGATTAAGATAATGCTCATCGACTTGTTTATGGTTATTGGAGCTATCGAAGCAACTACTCCTTACCAGTTCAAGGCTATGGCACAGCGTATCAGACAAGAATACTATCACCTTACGCCTAGTGAGCTTACTAGATTCTTCTACGAGTTTTCTATGGGTGAGTATGGCGAAATCTATGTAGGAAAGACAGTGAATCCTCAAAAACTTTTTATTGCTCTCGAAAAATACATGTGTAAGCTTTACGAAAAGAGAGCCGAAATTGATTCTCAAAAGTTAGCTGAGAAACAAAAGAAAGAAGATGAGGAATCTAGAAGAAAAGCAATATCCTACGAAGAACATTGTCGCTTAAATGGTGTGGATCCGAAAGAATCCCCTCTTGAAAAGCTAAAACAAAAACTTGAAAAAGAATCAAAACGAGACAAAAATGGCAGACGTAAGTAAAATGGCAGAGGAATGGCTCAGTGAGCATCCTGATGCGACAAAGAAAGAAATATGGTTAGCCGGTTATTGGCAATCTACCGATAACTGGTGCAACCGGACCAAGTAAATTTTAGAATTATGACACAGAAAGAACGTATCGAGAATGCTACCACAAAGCAAGCGGTAGTGTTCATCTGGATCTACTCCTGGGTTATTGTGAGAAACCTAGGAAGAGTAATCAATAAGGCAGTACACAAGCTGCCTTGGATGTTCATCATGATAACGGTAGTAATCTCGTTCATCGTTAGCTTTATCTTTATCTCTAAGGCTAGGGCTGAACGAGATAACTACAATCAAAAACTAGTTCACGTAACACAGCAGCTTGATAGCTATGTGGCTGCATACGGAAACATTAAATCAAAGTAATATGAAGAAATACAAACATACAATAGTGATGATCCTGCTCGTTATTGTAGCTCTCATCGCAGGTTACGGGTTTGCCTGCTTCATGGTTGAACATATTTTCCTTTCGCTACTGATGCTCTTCTGTATCAGTTGCGCATTGGCAGTAAAGAAGGAGGTGTAGGAATGTCGGCATATAATTTCACACCAAAAGGAGCATTCTTCATCAACTACAAGGAGCCGGACAGGGAAACAGTAGACCATATCACTTCGCTCTATTACCTCATTATCGGTTCTCTCGCTACAATCACACAGACGGCAATCAAAGACTTGCACGACAATCTCAGCGAGAGGAAGGACCTGTTTAAGCATGAGCTTAAGTATCGCATAAAGGAGGCATTCTCCCGTTCTGAGACTCTTATAGGTATATTTAAGAAGTATACCACTGAGATTTCTCAGTACGAGCTCTGGCTTGATATTACGGACAGCATGGAGGAAGACCTGAAGATTGACATACAGAGACTCTTCTATACGACCGACAACATTCTTCTGAAAAACAACATCAAGGAACACAAGCTTCAGGCGTATGCATGCGTAGCCTACAACCTGTCAATCATGCTGCACGATATGTGTACGAAGTTTGATGACGTTATGAGTGAACGTGGCATCAGTTCCGGCAGCATAAGACCTTGCGGAGAATTCATACAGTCTATGTATGGTATGTATGCCTCGATGAGAGAGGTTGCCAGGATCCTCATACCGGACAAGGATGCTGAATACTTCAAGGAAGGCGGTCAGATTTACAGGGCTTTGCAGGTGGTTGCAATGAAGGTATGCAATCCGGAAAGGATAGACAACGCTGCCGACGAAGGACTGAAGCTCAATGGCGTTGACTATCATGGTGAAGAACACCAGAATAACGCATTCCTCCCTTGGAACGGCATCCAGGTTAACTTCCTGTCACGCAACTTTGATAAGATGTCTGATGAAGAACTTGCAAAGGCTCTAGGACGATCTGTTGGTGCAGTAAAGGCAAAAATGAGACAACTTAAACTAAAAAGAACAGAATAGTATGAGTGGAGGCGCATTTGATTATGCTCAGTACAGAATTGCTGACATATACACGGAAATAGAGGATGAAATCTACGGACATTCTCTTGATGATGAATTTGACGTAAATCGGTATATTGAAGATCATTGGTTAGAGGATTCCGAGAAAGAATACGTTCGTAAGCATCATCATACAATACCTAATCGTAGCGAGTATTCTAAGGAAACTATCAAGGAGTTCAAGAAAGGTATAGCTCTACTAAAGAAAGCCGAGGTTTACGCACAGCGCATTGACTGGTTACTTAGTGGCGATGATGGCGAAGATAGCTTTCATAAGCGTTTGAAACACGACTTGGAAGAATTAAAACGTAAAAAACAATAGCTTATGGAAGATTTACCTATAGGTTCGGAAATCGTCTTGAAGGTGGTTAAGACAGAGAAAGAACAATGTAATGGCTGTTTTTTCGATGAGATATGTAACAATATCTATGAGAATGTTTGCGGAGATTTTGACTGTAGCGCAAGCACTAGAAAAGACGGAAAGGCTGTTCAATTTAAAAGAGTGAAGTAACATGGCTACAGCAAATTTTGAAATTGGAAATAAAGAATTTGAGGTACGTTTCATACGTGAATCAGGTTATCCTCCAACAAAGAATGAACGTGGTTCTTCATTGGTTGAGTATGATGTAACTACATACAAAGATAATCAGCCAATGATGAAGAAGTTCAATCAGAAGAAACGAGTTTATTTCGACCTTGAAGGCAATGTTTATAAGGATAAGCATAGCAACAAGGTGTGGTTTAATCTTTATTACGAAAGGAGGTGAGCAATGATTAGAGACGCTGCAAAGATAATTGTAACACAAACTGGTGTATCACTTAAAGAAGCCTTGACTAAAGAAGTAGTTAAGGCACTCAATAAAGAAGCTTCCATCTATATGAATTATGAAATCCCAGAAGTAAAGCTTGGTGGCAATCCTCCTAGTGGCAAGGAAAATCGCAGAACTAGAAGAATGTTAGAACTTAGAAAAAGAAAGGGTAGATTATGATAGATGACAAAAAAATAGAAGCTGCTGCAAGAAGATACAGCGAAGTGACGGATTGTGATAAGCAAGAAGCCTTATTAATTGAAGAAGGCTTTAAAGAAGGTGCAAATTGGGCTATCAATGAGTTTCTGAAGGACTTGTTGCATCCTGCAAAAGATATACCAGAAGAAGAAAGACCTGTATTAGTTGTATATAAACATGGAGGCTACAGTATTGTGTATTGGGAAGCATATAATATTAGCGGTCAGGTAAATTACTGGACATTAGATATTACTCAGTGGCTCTACGTGGATGAATTATTTCCAAAGGAAGGAGGTGAACATGATTAAGACAGTTACTATGTACTCTGTCGTTTGTGACATATGTGGAAAAACATTCATTGATGAATTTAATGGCATTGGGGCTTGGTTGGACGAAGGAACTGCAAAAGAGCAAGCAATGGAAAGCGAATGGGCAGAGATAGGCGATAAGCACTACTGCCCAGACTGCTATGGGTTTGACGATGAGTTAGATGAGTATGTTCCTAAAAAAAGAAAGGAGTAAGAAAATGAAACAGAAATTATTAAGTATCAAATATAGGTTAGTTGCTTTGTGGTGGTTCTTAACAAGAAAGAACTACTACCTTCTGTCATACAATGGCAGAGTTGGTAAGACATTGGAAAGCACTAATATTGTAATTCCCGAGTTCATTGAATGGGTAAGAAAGAAGCATGGTGTGCCTACAAATCATGAGATAATCATGGAGTTGAAGAATATTGGTAACATCTGTAGAAGTACAGATATTCTTGCATATAATGAGATTAAGGTATTGATTGAGAAACTTGAAAAGTAAAGCGTATGTTGTACGAAGCAAAACAGGGAAGTAAGGCTTATGGATACATTAAGAGTATTCTCGATGCAGAATTTGAAGAGCATCAAGCCTACATGAAAAGAGTAGAAGAAGCCGTAGGTTTCAAATTTGAAAAATATCAGGGCTATCAGCCTAACAGAACTCTCACAAGAGAGTACGAGATTACCGCTATATGGGTTCTTTCTGAGCGTTACGATACGTTAGATAAGAAGGTGTGGAAGAAGGTAGACGGTGTAAAATTGGAGGACGGTTACTATATAGCTATTGCGCCTAACAAGCGTAGTAAGCAAGGTAAGGCAATAGCAGCAGTACTTACATCATATAAATCCTTTACTCATCATTTCAAGATATTGAAGGAACTGAATATCGAAGTTCCGCACGTCAGCCGATTCTCCATCACCCAGCTTTTACGTCACAAAGACCGCATTTTCGTTTACTTCGATGATAGTATTAGAGCTGAAAAGCAAAATCCAGACTTCGTGGAAATCACGATAGGTGAGTATGAGGATTTCATTAATTGTAAAGACTAAGCGTATGGATAAACTAGAATACATTCCAGGAGATTTGGTGATGACAAATGGAGTACCACTAGGTACAGCACAGAATGTCGTTTACAGAGTAACATCATCTGACCCATCAAAGACTTTGAAGTTAGACGATGAAACGGTTCTGAAAGGTGTTGTCTGCTTAGAGAACATCGAAGGTGCGGAATTTGGAGATAAAGGCTATCTCTCAGGTGACTGCTGTGCTTGGGTTAAGGATATTGTTCCTATTAATCTTGTGCCCGCAATTTTGGAGAAGAATGGATGGAATAAATCCATAAGCTGGTTTTACGCTGGCAGTGAAGAGCGTGGCTATCAGTTTTCCAAGGAACTAGATGACAAATTGGACGAGCTTGATAGAGTGACTTATGGCGACTTACAAATCAGTCAATGTGAAAATCTTAGAGATTGGAACTATATAAATGAATGTAATCACTATTTCCATTTTGAATTTACCTATGTTCACGAACTCCAACATTTATTATATGCCTTGCATATAGATAGTAACTTAAAAATATAATGATATGCCAACAGGATTTACAGCACCAATATATGATGGTGAAGATATAACATTTGAGCAATTTGCAAATAGTTGCTTGCGTAACTTCGGTATCTACCTAAGATTTGAAGGGAAATATCCTAACCTTAGTAGATTCGAAATTCCTGACAAGATATGTCCTAGTGATTACTATAAAAAGAAATACGAAGAGGCAAAAGCTGAGTACGAGAAGCACCTTGCATCACCTAAGACAAAGGAAGAACTTGAAGCTGAGTATCTTTCTTATGTTAATGATGTAATCAAGGGAAATGAGGATAGATTGAAAGAGAATGAAGCTCTCAAAAACAGATACAATGCAATGCTATCCAAAGTTAGAAGATGGACTCCACCATCCAAAGAATACGAGGGTGTTAAGGACTTTATGGAAAGTCAATTAATTGATAGTTTAGATTTTGATTGCAGCCATGTTTATGTGGAGAATATCATCCCTAAAGATGAGTGGATTCAAAAACAAACTAATCGCACTGATTTAATAGAGTCTATGAAGTATAATTTGGAGCAGTATAATAAATCTGTAGTTGCTGCCGAAAAGGATACCAAATGGCTCAAAACATTTTCAGAAAGCATAAAGAAAGTAACAGAGTAATTAACTGTCCTTATAGGACATAAATGTGAATAATATGACAGAAGAACAATATCAACAAGTTATTTCTCTTGATAAGAAATTAAAAGAATTAAAAAGGGTATATCATATATTAGATAATAATGATACTCATCTTTCTTACTATCATAATCAGGATGGTTGGGGAGATAATAAACTCTGTAGCTCTGAAGATTTGTCTCCTATAAAAGATATTTTGGCAAAGTATGAAAACATCATACGTCTTGAAGTAAAAGGAGAAATAGAGAGCATTAAGAAACAAATTAGTGAAATTTAAATTATAGAGTATGGAATGGAATAAAGTATCAGAAGTAGAAATCCCTTTTGGAGAAGAGGTGATTGCCTTTAACGAAAAGTGGATTGATGAGGATTTTAATCCTAATGGAACACGGGTAGGTTTTATGCAAGACGATGGTTTTGTATCTGCAACTTGGAATAACGAGCAGGATTGCTATGATACATGCTATGAAGAAGGAGACGACTACTACAAAGGTGTCTCAGGTATTCCAGGAATGGACGCATACCATAAGCAGTTTGCAAAGCCAAATATGCCAACGCATTGGATGAAAATGCCTACTCATCCTTAGTAAGTAACCATCCCTTATGGGATATAAATATAAAGTAATTATGAAAAAGTTTATTGGTACAAAGGTCATTATGGCAGAGCCCATGACTATGACAGAAGCACAGAAAGTGCTTGGTAGAGAAATTAAGCCAGCAACCGATGAGGAAGATGGCTACTTAGTAGAGTATGATAACGGATATAAGTCTTGGTCTCCAAAGAGTGTGTTTGAGAAAGCCTATCGTGAAGTAGGATCTGTTAACTTCGGCGGAGCTATTAACTTGTTGAAGGCTGGTCTTGCGGTAAGACGCAAGGGATGGAATGGTAAGGGATTGTTTATCGTGAAGCAGGTTCCTGCTCATATCACTGGTGACATCATTCCTAAGATGCAGTCATTGCCACAGATTGCTAAGGACATTCTGATGAAGCGTGAGAATCCCCACATTGATTATACCAACCAAATGTTGATTATCAATCCGGATGGTAGGGCTGATTCATGGGTTCCTTCTTCATCTGATGTGTTTGCGGAAGATTGGGAAGTTGCAACAGATTAACTAACCACCCTCTCCTGTAAAAGGGAGAGGGTGAAAGAAAAGAATATGGCAGAGATTATTTATTTTGGAACAAATGGATGTTCTGGTCATTATCCTATTGGCATTGACAAAACGCTGACAGGGGCAGAGTATGAGATATGGCGCGAATGCGATAATGAAACTTGGATAAATAATATCCGAAAGAATCCTGGTCGCCATCTCATCAAGCATCACGGAGAGGTTTATACTAATTATGGTGTTCCTTTCTCTGTAGATGATGAAAGAGAAGGCTCACATACCGAACTATTTTGGAAAGGCATTCATACGAAAGAAGAAATCGTCAACTTGATAAAGAACAATCAGTTTTTGGCAAGGCAATTCAAAATGGATGAGGCAATTAAAGATGTGGCAACAGTTTGTGGCGTCAGGTACAAAGATGTTAAATCTGCGATAAACATGACACAAGCATTCGCAGGTGGTAAAAAGAAGAGAATATGAATGCAAATAAAATAACATTAGCTGGCTATATTGTATATCTCCAAAGTATGTATAAACGATATGGCAATATAAGTATAGCGCAACTAAAGCATATAGAAAGAAACAGAAAAAAGGAGGATAAGCAATGAGTAAAGTAACTGCAATTAATATAATTATTAAAAAGAAGAATCAATTAAGAAAGCATAAAGAGGGATATGTTTCTTACATTAATATTGATGACGTTCTTGTGTGGTTGAACGATATTCAAAAAGAATTGGAGGATTGATTATGACAAAATTTAAAGTAGTTAGATATTGGGATACATATCCCGATAGAGTTATTGCAACTTGCGATACAGAGGAAGAGACAGAAAAGATATGTAATGAATATCGTAGAAACCGCAAGCCTATGTATGACTATTTAGTCAGAAAGGATGGCGAATAATGACTAGAGAAGAGTTAAGAAATAATTATGGAAATGAAATCTGTGAGTTATGCCACCGAGAGTATTATACTAGCAGAGCACTCCCAGAATCACTTTGCGAAG
>ENA-OPBO01000031-OPBO01000031.1-human-gut-metagenome-genome-assembly--contig:-NODE-31-length-110704-cov-4.810789_pt1 | contig 110704 bp, 109 predicted proteins | sample MGYA00241071_ERZ501458 | MGnify/ENA primary metagenome ERZ501458 (study PRJEB25962, sample SAMEA2042509) | human gut metagenome | biome: human gut; feature: human-associated habitat; material: faeces... | reverse complement strand
AGAGTTCCTCTCTTTTTTTATTCAATTGTGTAACATATGTTATAGCACATTACAAAATATATTTATAACGGAGAAACTAAGTTACAAAACTATGATGCTTCATTCTATGAATGGGCAGCAGATAACAATAATGAGGTTGAAAAATAAAATATATAGATTGGTCTTATAATATCATTTAATAAATCCCTCAAAAGAATGCTCTTCTGAGGGATCTGTTATTTTTATTACTTGCCTGTTCCCTGCATCAGGCCAGATATTAGGTGTTTCCTAAACAATACTGCAACCATTGCTGGAATAATTAGTGAAATAATACCACTAGCCGATATCATGCCATATCTTACATCATTTCTAGATATAAATTCAGATAAGACCATAGTAACCAACTTATTTTCATGGGACGATATAAGTATAAGAGGTATTTGGAACTGGTTCCAACTCATTATAAATACCATCAGTATACAAGTAAATATTATAGGTGTTGAAAGTGGCATAATTATCTTTAAAAATATCTGTAACTCATCGCATCCCTCTATAGATGCAGACTCAACCAACTCCCTAGGTATAGACTTAAAATAATTCATCATAGTCCAAGTGGTAATAGGTATGAATGATGATACATATATTATAGCCACCCAAAATACACTATCTAGCATTCCGTGCTCAGCAAACATAGAGTAAATAGGTATAATAGTTGTAAATACAGGTATTACAATAGTAAGCATCAAAAACTTCATAACAAACTCTCTAGCTCTAAACTTATACCTGTAAAAAGAGTAGGCTGCAAATAAAGATGTAGGTATTCCAATTACCATAGTTGTTACAGACATCATCAGGGAATTTTTAAGCCCCCTAAATATTACCTCACTCTCTTGACTTGACCTATCAAATATACTCAGGTAATTCCCCCAATTAATCTTACTTGGAAGAAAATCACCACTTGACCTAAATATTTCACTTTCAGGCGTAATACTCATTATAAAGCACCATATTATTGGACCTAGGGTAAATGCCAAAAAGAATAAAATAACTAGTATATAGCCTATCTTGTAGATGGTTTTGTTTTTCATTTTAGTCCTCCTTAGCAATATTCTTTATATATAAGTATCCTACCAAACCAGATAAGATCATTACAATATAGGTTATAGCAGAACCATATCCAAAATCTAAATATGTAAATGTATTCATATAGTTGTAGATTAGTAGTGTAGCTGTGTCCAACCTATATCCTGTAATAGATACCAATTCATCGAATACATTTATTGCAGCTATAGTTATCTGTATGAGTACAATAGAAAATGATGGCAATAAAAACGGAAGAGTAATCTTCTTAAACTCATCAATTTTACCACAACCATCTACCCTTGCAGCCTCATATAGTTCCTTGGGTATATTTTGTAGACTTGCCAATATTAGTATAGAACAAAATGGTATTACCTTCCATGCAACTACTATAGCTACTACAAATAAGGTAGTAGTAATGCCGCTAGTCCATTCTATTGGATTTTCTACCAAGCCCATATTTATCAATAGCTTATTCATAAATCCATATCCTGGATAGAATACAAATTTCCATATTATGCCATTTACAAGGGGTGGCAATGCCCATGGTATAATAGCAACTGCAGTTAAAATAGGACTTATTTTAGACTTTTTATTTAGAATCAGCCCTACTACTATACTAAAGCTAAAAGCTATAACTAATGTTAGGACCAATATTATTAATGAGTTTTTTAGGGCACTATGAAAGTCTTGGGACCCCAAGACTTTCAAGTAGTTATTTATACCTACAAACTTCCTATTGTAGGGCTCTATCATTTTATAATTCTGTAAACTAAACAAAAATGTTCTAAAAATAGGATATAAAACTGTTGTCACCATTATTAGCAAACATGGAAATAATAGGATCCAAGGTCTTAATCTATATTTTTTCATACTATTTATTTTCCGCTACAACCTTGTTTACTTTTTCCACCATCTGATCAGCAGCCTGTTCTGGTGTTAACTTTTCATTTGCCATCTGGTTGATAGTATTGAATATTTCAGTACTCATCTTTGTGTAGTAGTCTGGTACACCATTAGGGAATGGAGTCTCTATCATCTTAGAAAGTTCAAGCATTGCACCAGCATTCTTTATCTTTCCATCATTAAGCAGCTTTTCTATAACAGATGTTCTTGTTGGAAGTACTGATACATTCTCATACAACTTGTACTGGACATCCTTTGATGTATACCAAGCTACAAACTTCTTAGCAGCTTCCTTGTTCTTTGAGTATGGAGATATACCGACAGCCTCTGCAAATGGAACTGTAGCTGTAGCTTCCTTATCCTTACCTGGAAGTACAACTGGAACTACCTGGTCAACAACCTTAGATTCTTTAGGATTGTTTACCTTTACAACAAAAGATGATGGTCCTACCATAAATGCAGCTTCACCATTGCTTAGCTTTGGAAATGCTTCTTCTGAAGTTCTGTTTGCTGGATCTGATAGACCCTCTCTATTAAGCTTGTCTAGTATCTTTAAGGCATCTAGGGCAGATTCCTTATTTAGGGTATTATCTTCATTGAATACCTTGCCATTTCTTGAGTAGGCCAACCATAAGAATGTTGTAGTAGACTTCTCAGTTGCAGCCATAGGATTTGAAACTGGATACTTAACAACGTTCTTTTCCTTTAAAATCTTAGCATTTTCTATTACCTGGTCCCAAGTCTTTGGAGCTTCCTTTATTCCAGCCTTATCATACATAGCCTTGTTATAGTAGGCTATTCTATAGTCATTTGAATATGGTACAGCATATACCTTGCCATCCACAGAGAATGTTGCTGTAGTCTTCATATCATCCATATCTTCCTTAGACATTTCAATTTCTTCTAACCAACCAGCCTTCTTAAATTCTCCAACCCAAGACCAGTCAACTTCATAAACGTCTGCTGCTGCCTTTTTACCAGCTGCTGCAGTTGATATCTTATTTCTAATATCATCCCAGCTAGTTGTCATAACATTTACTTTAATACCAGATTCCTTTTCAAAATCCTTTAACATTTCTTCTGTTGGAACTCCCCAATCAGGTATCATAAATGATACTTCATTAGCTCCCTCTTCCTTCTTGCTAGCAGAGTCATCTGACTTTTTTGATGCACAACCAGTTAGAGCCATAGTTCCAACCAAAAGCATCATCATTAACTTAGAAAACTTCTTCATAAGTACCTCCTCAAAATCATATAAGTATAAAAGATAATAGCTATAATAAATATAGTTAATATCTTTATAAGTCTAATATAGCCTACTTCCTATAAAAAAGCAATCGTTTTTACTTATAAAATGATATTCAAATTTACAACTATATGTGCTAGAATTAAATAAAATCAACTTTTTAAGGAGACTTTATGAAATATTCTATAAATAATATATTAAAAGTCAAAAATAAGTATATCGAATACTATAATAAAAACAGTATCAATATGATAGTCAAGGATATAAAGGATATAGTAAAAATATATAAATCTAGTTCGAGTAAGCACCAGCCAATTTTTGATATAGAATCTTATATAGATACATTAAATCAAGACACTATAGACATGGCCATTGAGTCAATAAAATCTGGGTATAGTGACATAAATCAAACCAAGAATAAAGACTATATATCTAGCCTAGATGACTATAATATAGGACTAGTACTCTTAACTATGCTCCCAGTACTAAATGTCCTATATAAAGAAAATAATATCTCTAATTACATATTTTATCATACAATATCAGACATTTTTCTTAGACTAAATATCTACTACTTATCACACAGTGATAAGACTAGGTTTGGACTAGAAAGTTTTGAAGGAAGCTGGTTGATAAGGATATTTTACCTAAATATATTCAAAATAGGATCTCTACAGTATGAAAAAGTCCACAATAATTGGGCCAGTTTTTGCGACCAAACCCTTATAAATAATCTATCCAAAATGGACTTAAATCCTCCTATATTAGATCTTAAGTCTAGAAAATGCAAAAATATAGGAGAAGTCTGCCATGATGTAGACCTCATATCTATCCATATCATGCAGGGTGAAAATATAAAAAAATTATCTTGCATAGAGTCTATAAAAATGGCCAAGGAATTTTTTTCAGAAAGCATATATAACTATAAGTGTTTTTATTGTAGGTCTTGGCTACTCTACAGACCGATGAAGTTGATACTTTCAAGCAAGTCAAGCATTGGAGAATTTATGGACCTATTCAACATAATTTATGAATACCAAGATCCATCAATGGCACTTGATAGAATATTGGGTAAGTATACATACAGCTTAAAAGATATAAAAAATCCAACAAGTCTACAAATAAAAGCCAGAAATAACAGAGATTTACTCGGTATAGGTATAGGAATACTAAAATAAGAAATCCCCTAGGACAAACGTAAGTAATAACTTATGTCATCCTAGGGGACTATTAATTTATATCAAAAATTACTTGATTACATCGCATCTCATATAGCTTCTTAGGGCTTCTGGAACAACTACTGTTCCGTCTTCCTGCTGGTAGTTTTCAAGTATAGCTGCTACTGTTCTACCTATAGCTAGACCTGATCCATTTAGTGTATGTACAAATTCAGTCTTGGCATTTCTATCCCTCTTGAATCTGATATTGGCTCTTCTAGCCTGGAAGTCTTCAAAGTTTGAGCAAGAAGATATTTCAACATATCTGTTGTAGCTTGGCATCCAAACTTCTAGGTCGTACTTCTTAGCCGCTGTAAATCCTAGGTCACCTGTACATATCTTTACAACCCTGTATGGTAGTCCTAGTAGCTGTAGCATCTTTTCTGCATCATTTGTAAGGCTTTCTAATTCTTCATATGAATCTTCTGGCTTGACAAACTTAACTAGTTCAACCTTGTTAAACTGGTGCTGTCTTACTAGACCTCTTGTATCCCTACCTGCTGAACCTGCTTCTGATCTAAAGCATGGAGTGTAGGCACAGTGCTTGATTGGAAGACTATCAAAGTCTACTATTTCATTGTTGTAAAGATTAGTTACTGGTACCTCTGCTGTTGGTACAAGGAAGTAGTCTAATCCTTCAATCTTGAACATATCCTCTTCAAACTTTGGAAGCTGACCAGTACCTATAAAGCTGTTTCTATTTGCCATAAATGGTGGTATTATCTCTGTGTATCCATTTTCTGAATGCTGGTCCATATAGAAAGACAGTAGAGCTCTTTCTAGTCTAGCTCCTAGTCCCTTAAGAACTGTAAATCTTGATCCTGTTATCTTTCCACCTCTTTCAAAGTCTAAGATATCTAGGTCTGTTCCTATATCCCAATGAGCCTTTTCTTCAAAGTCAAACTTTCTTGGTTCTCCCCAAGTTCTTATCTGAACATTGTCTTCATCAGTTTCACCCTGTGGTACATCTGGGTTTGGTACGTTTGGTATTCTAAGAAGTCTGTAAACTAGGCCTTCTTCAACTTCCTTTAACTGAGCATCTAGTTCTTTAATCTTGTCTGATAATTCCTTTAGTTCAGCCTTGATTGGTCCTATATCTTGGCCATTTTTGATCATTTCTGGTATCTTCTTAGAATCTACATTTGACTGGTTCTTCATAACTTCAACTTCTTTTAAGATTTCTTTTCTCTTATCGTCAAGTGCGATTACTTCATCAAGGTCCTTAGGATCGAATTCACCTTCCCCTCTTCTTCCCATTAGTACTTTGATGTCTTCAAGATTTTCTCTTATTCTTTTTACGTCTAACATATCCTTTACCTCTCTTTGTCCCAATATATTTTTAGATTTTACGGGTAGTCTCACTCTAAATACTTATAATAATTGCAAACCTAAACTAACTAGTATTGTTGTAGATTGTATAAAAAAAGACCTCCGCCCCTAAATAGGGACGAAAGTCAAAATTCCGCGTTACCACCCAAGTTCCCGGATAAATCCGGACTCTCAAACCCTTATCGCAGGTCCTACGTCTAGTACTATTTCAAACTAGAAGCTCGGGAGTAGATTCAGACTATAGTGCAGTGGATTCTCACCAACTATCCACTCTCTGCTTACACCTAATAATCCTACTAAGTTCCGTCATTGCTCTTTATCTTGCTATGGCTACATTATATACCATCAATTTGTTTATTTCAAGCCTTAATTTAAATTATTTATCACAAAACCACTGGCAAGCTTAATATTCTTCTGGTCAAACTCATTTTTAAATTCTTCCATCAGCTTGTAGTATACCTGCCAATAATCTCCTGTATTGACCCATGGCTTTGCTATAAACCTTATTATCTTGTTGTTCATTGAGTCTACACCTATAAGTGGGGCTGGATTATCCAGTATCCTCTTTTCCTCGCTGAACAACCTATTGACAATCTCATACAAGACCTGTATATCCGTATCATACTCCACATTGAAAATAAAATCCATCCTTCTCTTGTTCTGGGCTGTATAGTTGATTACAGGACTAGATGTTATCTGTGAATTTGGAAGTGTGATCAGCTTGTTGTCAACTGTTGTTAGGACAGTAGAGAACATATTTATTTCTGTTACAGTGCCCTCTGTTGCCTCACACTTTATATAGTCTCCAAGCTGGAAGGGCTTGAAAAATAGTATGATAAGGCAAGAACCTAGGTTGGCTAGGACTTCCTTGAAGGCCAAACCTATAGAAAAACCTGCCGCTCCTAGTATGGCTGCAAAGGATGCCGTATTGACCCCCAAGACAGCCAAGGACTGCATTATACCAACAAGTATAATGGTAACCTGCACAAAATTGATTATAAGGCTCACTAGGCCTATGCTAGTCTTGTACTTGTCCAGCAACCTAGTAAGTATCATCTTGACCAACTTGGCTACAAAAAGGCTGACAATAAACAATATCAATGAAAATATTATCTCTGGCAACATGGCTGTCAGTTTTTCACTATACATACCAAGTATAGTTGTCTGCTTTTCGATTGTATTTTCCATATTATTCATTAGTTTGTATTTTTAAACCACCTTTAAATATTCTTTTTTTAGTTTTTCAACTATCTTCTTTTCCAGTCTTGAAACAGTCATCTGTGAAATTCCAAGTTCTCCTGCTATAACTGACTGGGTCTTATTTTCAAAGAATCTCCCCTTGACTATAGACACTTCTAACTCGTTTAATGTCTCCATAAACTTGTCCAAAAAGTCCATATCTTCAATCTGAGAAAAGTTCTTTTCTTCAAAACCTATCTTATCTCCAAGGGTTATATCCTTGTCTTCGTTATCTTCGTTGCTAGGTGTATCCAGTGACATAGGCTGGTATCCATAAGATGCTTCCATTGCCTCTAGTACATCTTCTAGGTCAACTTCTAGATATTCTGCTATTTCTATTGGTTTTGGACTCCTCTTTAGTTCCTGCTCCAGTAGAGTCTTGGTATTGCTTATCTTTTTACTCAACTCCTGGATCCTTCTAGGTACTCTCAGTGTCCAAACCTTGTCTCTAAAGTACTTTTTGATTTCTCCTACTATCGTCGGTGTTGCGAAGCTCGAAAATTCAAATCCCTTCGATACGTCATACCTGTCAATAGCAAAGATCAAAGCTAATGATGCCACCTGAAAAATATCTTCGTAGTCCACACCCTTATTCATATATTTTCTTGAAAGTATCTTCGCCAAATATAGGTGCTTTTCTATCAGTATGTTTCTAATTGCAATATTATCTTTGTCCTCAGAAAAAATCTTAAAAAGATCCTTTACATCCATTTCCTCGTATTTTCCTGTGGCTCCATGATTCATTACTCTTCAACTCCAACTAATTTAGAAAATCTAATTACAGTACCGCATTCTTCGCAAGATTTAACTTCCACTTCATCCATTAAAGATTTTATTATAAATAAACCTAAACCACTAGTCTTAGGATTTTTTAGGTCTGGTTCTGCTACAGCTACCGTGTCATAGCCAATACCTTGGTCGATTACTTCAACATCTAATCTTGATTCATTGACTAGGAATTTGACCTCAAATTCTTTTTCCTTGCTGTGTTTAATAGCATTTGTACAAGCTTCTGATATAGCTACTTTTAAGTCTTCTATATCTTCCATTGTAAATCCCATCTTACTAGCTATACCAGATGTTGTCAGTCTTATCACTGAAACTAAATCTGGATCATTTGACATTTTCATGTTTATTACACTAGTTTCCACTCTACTATCCCTCCATTTTTATTATCTGATCGAGTCCTGTTATATTAAATATCTTCTTCACATTATCTCTAGCATTTAATATTTTTATATCCTTGCCCTTGCTCCTTAGGTTCTTCATTATACCTACTATAACGCCTACACCTGTTGAGTCTATATACTTAAGTTTAGACATATCTATATTTATATCAGATAAATTGGATTCAATGTTGTTGTTTAACTCCATCTTTAACTCTTCTGAACAAGATAGATCTAGCTCTCCTGATAGACCTACATTCCAAACTTGCTGATCATTTTCATATGCTGAATTAATCCCAAATGACATACTAACAACCTCCTAATTTTCTTCTATATCTTCTGCCTTTATCTTGGCTATTGAAACTACTTCGACCTCTTCATCAGTCCTCATAAGTTTCACACCGCTTGTTATACGGCCGAATATAGAAATTTCATTAACTCTTATCCTTATCAAGACACCATTTGAATTTATCATCATCATTTCGTCATCTTCATTTACTAGGGATGAACCTACTATTTTACCTGTCTTTGATGTGATATTGTATGTCTTGATCCCCTTGCCACCTCTTATCTGTGGCCTGTACTCTTCTACATCACTTCTCTTACCAAAACCATTCTGGCTGACTACTAGGAGATTGTCTCCTTCTCCTATTAGGTTCATAGATACTACCCTGTCGTCCTTTGATAGGGTTATACCCTTGACTCCTGTAGCCGTCCTACCCATTGGTCTGACATCTGCTTCATTAAACCTAATAGACATTGCATTTTCTGTTACTAGTACTACTTCCTGGTTTCCATCAGTCATATTTACCCCTATCAGTTCGTCTCCGTCCTTTAGGTTTATGGCTATTAGACCAGATTTATTTATATTCTTAAACTCACTTATCTGAGTCTTTTTAACTATACCATTTTTTGTTGCCAGAAGTAGATAATCTGACTCATTTCCAGTATTGTTATCTGAGTTAAATGTTATTGTCCTAGCTACCTTTTCTCCAGGATTTAACTGAAGTAGGTTGACTATTGCTGTTCCCTTTGATGTTCTCTTTCCTTCTGGAACTTCATATGCATTTAACCTATATACCCTACCCCTATTTGTAAAGAATAGGATTGTTGAATATGTTGTTGTGGATATAAGCTCTCTTACAAAGTCTTCTTCCCTAGTTGTAAGGGCTGATATACCCCTTCCCCCTCTTTTCTGACTCTTATATGTATCAGCTGGAAGTCTCTTTATATATCCTAAATGAGTAAGTGTGATTGCTACATCTTCTTCTTCAAATAGGTCTTTTACATCGAACTCGCCCTCTGCTGGTATGATCTGTGTCCTTCTTGGATCTTCGTGCTTGGCCTTTATAGCAAGCATCTCTTCCTTGATTACTCCAAGTAGTTTTAATTCATCTGCAAGTATTGACTCAAGGTATTCTATCCTAGCCATTAAGTCCTTGTATTCCTTGTCAATTTTCTCTCTTTCAAGACCTGTAAGTCTCTGGAGTCTCATGTCCAATATGGCCTGGGCCTGGATTTCTGATAGGGCAAATTCTTCTATCAATCTATCCTTGGCTATCTGGCCTGTCTTAGATGACCTGATAATTGATATTACCCTGTCTATATTGTCTAGGGCTATCTTCAAACCTTCAAGTATATGAGCCCTAGCATGTGCCTTTCTAAGCTCGAACTGAGTTCTTCTAGTTATTACATCCTTTTGGTGGTCTAGGTAATAGCCTAGGACCTGCTTTAGGTTGAGTATCTTAGGTGTTCCATCGACTATAGCAAGCATTATAATTGAGAATGTATCCTCTAGCTGAGAGTGCTTGTATAGGTTGTTTAGAACTATATTGGCATTTGTATCCCTCTTTAGCTCTATTACTATTCTCATACCCTCTCTGTTGGTCTCATCTCTAAGGTCTGATATTCCCTCTACCTTCTTTTCCTTGACTAGGTCTGCTATCTTTTCAACCAATCTTGCCTTGTTTACCTGGTATGGTATCTCTGTTACTACTATCTGTTGCTTACCCTTAGGTAGTTCTTCTATCTCTGCCTTGGCCCTTACCTTCACCTTGCCACGACCTGTCTTATAGGCCTGCTTGATACCGTCATAGCCTACAATAGTTGCAGCTGTTGGGAAGTCTGGTCCCTTTACGTAGTCAAGCAGTTCATCTACATCACAATCCTGGTTGTCTATGTAGTGGACTGTTGCATCTATTACCTCTCCTAGGTTGTGAGGTGGTATAGATGTCGCCATACCAACGGCTATACCGTTTGATCCATTTACCAATAGGTTTGGATACCTAGCTGGCAATACTATAGGCTCTTCTAAGGACTCGTCAAAGTTAGGTCCAAAATCTACTGTCTCTTTTTCTATGTCCCTAAGAAGCTCTAGGGCAAGCTTTGACATTCTGGCCTCTGTATATCTCATGGCAGCCGGGCTGTCACCATCCACTGAACCAAAGTTACCCTGGCCGTCAACTAGTAGTCCCCTAGTTGAGAAGTCCTGGGCCATCTTTACCATAGCCATATATACAGATAAGTCACCATGTGGGTGGTACTTACCTAGTACGTCACCGACTATACGGGCTGACTTTCTGTATGGCTTGTCTGGAGTGATTCCCTGCTCCATCATAGAATATAATATTCTTCTGTGGACAGGCTTTAGACCATCTCTTACGTCTGGTAGGGCTCTACCTACGATAACACTCATAGAATAGTCTATGTATGATTTTCTCATTTCTTCTGATATCTCTATGGGAATAATTCTATTATTTGTATCCATTTACTTGTCCACCTCCCTATATATCCAAGTTTCTAACATATTTTGCGTTTTCTTCAATAAATTCTCTTCTAGGGGCTACCTTGTCACCCATCAGCATCGAGAATGTCTCGTCTGCAAATATGGCGTCTTCAATTGTAACCTGCTGAAGTATTCTCTGCTCAGGGTCCATTGTAGTCTCCCAAAGCTGGTTGGCATTCATCTCACCAAGACCCTTGTATCTAGATATCTCAGTTCCCTGTCTACCAACTTCATCTAAAAGGGAACCTAGCTCCCTATCTGTATAGGCATAGTACTCCTTCTTTGCCTTTTTAATCTTAAATAGAGGTGGCATAGCTGCATAGACATAGCCCTGCTCTATAAGTGGTCTCATATACCTAAAGAAGAATGTCAAAAGAAGGGTCCTGATGTGGGCACCATCGACATCGGCATCGGTCATGATTATTATCTTGTGGTATCTCAGCTTGGCCTCGTCAAAGTCCTCACCTATACCACAGCCGAATGCTGTTATCATATTCTTTATTTCCTCTGATGACAAAATCTTGTCTAACCTTGATTTTTCAACGTTTAGTATCTTACCTCTAAGTGGAAGTATAGCCTGTATATTCCTATCTCTTCCTCCCTTAGCTGAACCGCCGGCAGAATCACCCTCGACTAGGAATATCTCACTCTTCTCTGGAGATTTTTCTGAACAGTCAGCTAGCTTGCCTGGAAGTGAAGTAGTCTCAAGGACAGACTTTCTCCTAGTCAATTCCCTGGCCTTTTTGGCAGCCTCCCTAGCCCTCTGAGACCTTAGACACTTGTCTATGATCACTCTTGCTACAGATGGGTTTTCCTCCATAAAGGCACCTATCTCTTCATTGGCTATAGAATCCACTATCCCCCTCATAAAGGTATTTCCTAGCTTTGTCTTAGTCTGACCTTCAAACTGTGGCTCAGGAAGCTTGACAGACACTATTGCTGTTATACCTTCTCTTATATCTTCACCTGTAAGATTTGAATCCTTGTCCTTTAGGATGTTGTTCCTTCTGGCATAGTCATTCATAGCCTTTGTAAGGGCTGTCTTAAATCCAGATAGGTGGACACCACCCTCGTGTGTATTTATGTTGTTGGCAAATGAGTATATATTTTCACTATAGGCATCAGTATACTGAAGTGCTAGCTCTATAGTGCAGTCATCCTGCATCTTGTCAACGTATATAATCTGGTCATGAAGTGTATTTTTAGTCCTGTTAAGGTACTTTACATACTCTATTAGACCACCAGTATAATGGAAAGTCTTAGATTTTTCCTGGCCCTTTCTCTTGTCATCAAATACTATCTTGATGACTCTATTTAGGAATGATAACTCCCTAAACCTATATTCCAAAGTTTCATAGCTGAACACTACTTCATCAAAAATACTAGCATCCGGCATAAATGTTATAGATGTACCACTTTCTTTTTGGTTTTCATCTACAACCTCTAGCTTAGTCTTTGTAACACCCTTTTCGTATCTCTGTCTGTATAGCTTGCCATCTCTTGATACCTCAGCTACAACCCAGTCGCTAAGGGCGTTTACTACTGAAACACCAACTCCGTGAAGTCCACCAGATACCTTGTAGCCTCCACCACCAAACTTACCACCTGCATGAAGGACTGTAAGAACTGTCTCAAGAGTTGAAAGACCAGTCTTGGGGTGGACCTCTACTGGTATACCTCTACCGTTGTCCCTTACAGTTACACTGCCATCATCGTTTAGGGATATATATATTTCAGAACAATTTCCTGCTAGTGCCTCATCTATAGAATTGTCCACCACTTCGTATACTAGGTGATGAAGTCCCCTAGGTCCTGTTGAACCTATGTACATACCAGGTCTCTTTCTTACGGCTTCCAGACCTTCTAAGACCTGTATTTGATCAGCACCATATTCCTGTTTTGACATTTATTTACCTCCATTTTCTATTTCCACTACCTTGCCCGCCTCTATGTTGAATACTGAGTAATCATCCTTGCCCAGTATCAACTTGTGTAGGGGGTCTGCTGTTGTAACAAACATCTGTATGTCTTCTAGTTTTTCAACTAGCATTTTCTGCCTGTTTTGATCTAGTTCACTAAAGACATCATCCAGTATCAGGACTGGATAGTCTCCTATCTCCTGCTTTATAAGCTCTATTTCTGAAAGCTTAAGGGATATTGAGGCCGTTCTCTGCTGGCCCTGTGAACCATATAACCTAACATCAATATCATTTAAATAAATAACTATATCATCCCTATGAGGACCGATCCTAGTATTCCTATTTAGCATATCGTGATCGATATTTTCCTCATGGGCGCTTATTATTTTTTCCCTCATAGACCTTATATCATCTTGGTCAGTGACCTCAATCTGGCTCTTGTACCTGATCTTTAAGACCTCTTTATCAGAGGTTAGCTTTTGGTGTAGGTCACTGGATATTATAGATAACTTGCCTACAAAGTCTCTCCTGATAAGGTATATTTCAGCCGCATAATTAGCCAAAGTCTCACTGTAGACAGCAAGTAGGTTCCTGTCTATATACTGGCTCTTAAGGAGCTTATTTCTCTCGTCAAGCACCTTGTTGTAACTAGTCAATATAGAATAGTACCTAGGCATAATCTGGCTTATTTCCTTGTCTATAAAGCTACGTCTTTCCTTGGGGCCATCCTTTATTAGCTTAAGGTCTTCAGGAGAAAAAATAACAACATTAAGGTTGCCAAGTAGGTCTTGAATAGACTTTACAGATACGCCATTGACCTTGATGCCTTTTTTATCCTTGGCTATGGCGATCTCTATCTTCTTGTCTATATTATTTCTAGTAAATGAACACCCTATATACAGGCTATCCTTGTCGAACTTTATCAGTTCCTTGTCCTTACTAGTCCTAAATGACTTACCTATGGCTATCAGGGTCAAAGACTCGACTATGTTGGTCTTTCCCTGTCCATTTTTTCCCAGTATTAAGTTTATATGCTCGTTAAAATCAATTGATAAATCATTATAATTTCTATAGTTTACCAATTTAAGACTATTTATATGCAAAACTACACCTACTTTACCATATAGTCATCGTTCATATAAGTTACTATGTCTCCCCTTACTAGCTTTTTACCTCTCTGAGTTGCAACTTGTGAGTTGACCTTTATATCTTCAGACATAATCATAACCTTGGCTTCTCCACCAGTACTAGCTATATCTGCTAATTTTAAAAACTGGTCAAGCTTTATAAATTCCGACTCAATCTTTATATTTTTCATATTTTCTCCTAATTCAAAATCCCATATGCAATATACTAAAAATACATGACTATTAAAACTTATTGAATAAATTTTAATTATATTAAACGTGTATACAGGCAATTTTGCTTTATATACAATATAATATTATACCATATTTCCATGTATTTTTGTGAATTCTACATTACTTAATTAAATTAAAAATAAGCGACACTAGTATTGTATCGCTTATTTTCAGACTTGGTAATTTTATTAGTTGCTAACCCTAACTGGAAGTATAAGGTAAATATATTCAACTCCATCTACTGGCTTTATAATACATGGATTAACAGGTCCACCTAGTTCTATTTCTATAAATTCAGAATCTATATTCTTTATTCCATCTAAGAAATATCTAGAGTTGAATGCTATTTCAAGATCCTCTCCTTCAAGTTCTATATTTATTTCTTCATAGGCATTTCCATTTTCATTGTTGGCAGTTATAACCATCATACCACTTGAAACAGAAACCTTTATTATATTGTTCTTTTCTGAAGAAAATAGTAGGGCTGCTCTTTCAACAGACTCTCTAAGATTTCTAGTATTTACCAATACCTTAGACATATATTCCTTAGGAAGGAGACTGTCGTATTTTGTAAAGTTACCGTCCATAAGCCTTGCTGTTATCTTTGTATTGCCAAGTACGAATACTATGTTCTTTGGGTCAACTCCCATATAGAAGTCACCATCATCTGAAAGCAAACTATTAAGGTGGTTAAGTGTGGTACCAGGTACAATTACACTTATATCATCGCTGCTTGAATCTTCTAGGATAGATTTTCTAACAGCCAACCTATAGCCATCTACGGCAGCCATATTTATATGACCCTCGCTGACTTCTATCAATTCACCAGCAAGTATTGGGTTAACAGGCTCATTTGCTGTAGCAAATACGGTCTGTCTTATCATATGTCTCATTTCAGCCTGGTTGAACTTGATCATCTTTTCAGTTTCAAGATCTGCAACCACTGGGAATTCTTCTGCATTTATTCCCTTTATCTTGTACCTAGAGTTTAGGCATGAAATAAACATATTATAGTCTTCATCTACCTCTATAGACACCATTGAGTCTGGCAACTTTCTTATTATATCTCCGACTAATTTAGAGTTTACTACAATCTTTCCAGCCTTGCTTACACTGGCATCTATCTTTGTTTCTATACATAGTTCATTGTCGTAACCTGTTACAGTCAACATATCTTCTTTAGTTGAGAATAGTATTCCCCTTAAAAGTTCTATAGTTGTTCTATTGTTTATTGCCTTTTGAGCATTATTAATAGCATTGGCAAGTTTCTTTTGTCCACATATAAGTTTCAATTTAATTTCCTCCTTTTTGATAATAAAAAATCCTTTAATACATATAAATAAAATATATATTTTAGTAGTATAAGTAGTAGGGCCTGTAGATTGTGTATAAAACTACCTAAAAGCTTGAAATATACGCAAGTAGGCCTGTAAAAAAACATGTAGATAAACTACTGAATTCTCCATTTATAAAATGTGCAAATGTTGATAAGTAAATATCCTAAAATTATTAACATTTTATTAACGTGGATAATGTAGATATCCTTTGTACTTAAAATCTACCAACTTGAATATTATCCATTAAGATCAGATGTTATTTTTTCAATCCTCATCCTAGTCATATCGTCTTTTTCTATCTCGTCTTCAATTCTCTTTATGGCATGCATAACAGTAGTATGGTCTCTTCCACCGAACTCTTCACCTATCTTAGGAAGGGACTTGTCTAGAAGGTTTCTTGCAAGGTACATGGCAACCTGTCTAGGAAATGCTATATTCTTACTTCTCTTCTTTGAGTCAAGCTCTTCAACTGTTACATTGTAGGCATCTGCTACAGTTTCCTTTATCCTAAGTATATTAGTTTCCTTTGTATTGTAGGAGATAATCTGATTTTTTAGGGCCTCCCTAGCTGTATCTAGGTCTATTTTTCTTCCTGCTATACTCGCATAGAAAGATACAGTGTTCAAGGCACCTTCAAGCTCTCTTATATTTGACTTTACATTTTCTGCTATATAGTAGATTATATCCATATCTACTGACATATTTTCGTCCTGGGCCTTTTTCTGAAGGATGGCTACCCTTGTCTCAAATTCTGGTGGCTGTATGTCAAATACTGCACCTGAGCCAAATCTAGATGTCAGCCTATCTTCAAGACCTGATATGTCTTTTGGATACTTATCACTTGTAAATATGATTTTCTTGTTCTGGCCCTGAAGTACGTTGAAGGTATGGAATAGCTCTTCCTGAGTAGAGTTTTTGCCGGAAAAGAACTGGACATCATCGACCATCAGTACGTCTACAGACCTGTATTTTTGCCTAAATGTCTCTGGTGTATTGTTTTTTAGGGACATGATAAGGTCGTTTGTGAATGTCTCTGAAGTCACATACAAGACCTTTTTTGATGGATCTTTTCTTATGATTTCATGACCTATTGCCTGCATTAGGTGGGTTTTGCCAAGTCCTACACCTCCGTATAGGTATAGGGGGTTTTTCCCTTTTAAGTTGTTGTTCAAACCAGCCATACTTAGACTGGCAGCTAGTGCTATGTTGTTATTTGGTCCTGATACAAAGGTATCGAATGTATATTTAGGATTTAGGTTTGAGTTGGCTAGAGTATTTGCAAGCTCTAGTATACCCTTGTCCTTATCTGTATCCAGGTCCTCTGATTTTTCCTTATTATTAATAGAATTTAGTCTAATTCTGTTGGCATCCTCTTCGTTTGTAAGCACTACTATGTCGTTTATGTTTACTGCCAAGAGTGAAAAAGTCTCCAGCAGCTTGTCCTTTTGCTGAACCTCGAAAAAGTGTTTAACCCTTTTTTCTCCCATTAAATAGAAAACATTGTCTATAATGTCAACTGGAACTACATTCTTGTCTTCAAAATATAGGTCAAAGTGGTTCTTTGGAAATTCTCCCTTTAATTTTTGTTTAGTAGAGATCCATAATTTGTTAGCATCCATCTTGTATTAATCAACCTCCTTATATAAAATGGTATAAATCTGTGCAATAAATGTATATTAATTCTGTTGATAACTTTCATGATATAATTTATAAGTCCAAAATGAGATATTATAAACAGGGTATGTGAATAATATCTGGATACTTATCAATAAGATAACATGGCTTGATTTATTGTTAATATCTATTATACACAATATAAATATAGAGTTGTCCACAAAGTTGTCCACATTTTTGTGGATAAGTATAAGTTGATAAGATTGTAATCTATATGTTGTGTATAATGTGAATTAATCTATTAACAAATTCAGTATATCGTTGTGGAAAAAATATAAAAAAATATTTTTTCGCATAAAATTTATTTACCGATGTGGAAAAACTAGACCTATATTTTTGACAAGCTTAAAATATAGGTAAAAATCTTATAAAAATATTAAAATGTAATTGACAATTCGACTTGAAATACTTATAATTATAGTGTTATGTTTACAATTAAGGATTAAAAGAAAGGAGTGTGTTTGGTCATGAAGAGAACTTATCAGCCAAAGAAAAGACAGAGAAAAAGAGAACATGGATTCAGAAAAAGAATGAAAACAACAAATGGAAGAAATGTTTTAAAGAGAAGAAGAGCTAAGGGAAGAAATAGACTAACTCACTAATAAGAAGTTAGCTAAGCTTTTGCTAAGTATCAGATATTAAAAAGCCACTTGTTAAGTGGTTTTTTTTGTAATATTTAGCAGGGCAAAAAAGATGGAGCTTGTTATGCATTTTAATAACACAGATGGAATCAAAAAGGATCCTGAATTCAGGAGGATTTACCGAAGTGGTAAATCAATGGCCGACAGAAATTTAGTAGTCTATAAGATGAAAAATAAAAAAGAAAAATCTAGGATTGGTATTTCTATATCCAAGAAGGTAGGTAAGGCCCACGTTAGAAATAAACTTAGGAGGTACATCAAGGAGGCTTATAGGTTGAATATAGACCCATATGTCAAGGGTGGATACGACTACATATTTATAGCGAGGGTAAATAGCTCAGATGCTAGCTACCACGATATAGAAAAATCTATCAAGTACCTAGCGAAAAAGGCCAAAATGGTATAGGACTAGTTGGAGGTAGTGATATGAGTTTGATAAGGCGATTTATAAGGGCTTGTTCAAACCTATTGGTAAGGGGAGCAGTAGGCCTAGTGAGGTTCTACCAACTCTATATATCTCCTCTAAAGGGGCCGACTTGTAGGTTTTATCCTACTTGTTCCTCATATTCTATACAAGCATTTAAAAAGTATGGCTTTCTAAAGGGACTGTGGTTGACAATTAAAAGAGTATCTAAGTGTCACCCTTTTCACCCTGGTGGTTACGACCCTTTGAAATAGAAGGTCTATCTCAAAAGTTGAGGTAAAAATTAGGAGGTTTTAATGGGACATATAGCAAATGCTTTAGGTTTAGTACTAAAGGCTATCCACACAGCTGTAGGTAGCTACGGTCTTGCGATTATCCTCTTTACTATATTGGTCAAGATTATCTTGATGCCGCTTATGGTAAAGCAGACAAAATCGACTTTTGCCATGTCTGAAATCAATCCAAAAATCAAGGAGATTCAGGCTAAGTACAAGAACAAACCTGAGAAGCAAAACGAAGAAATATCTAAACTATACAAGGAGTCAGATATCAACCCACTTTCAGGTTGTCTGCCAATGCTTGTACAGTTACCAATATTGTTTGCTCTATTCTGGGTGTTTAGGGACCCAATGAAGTATGGAGTATTCGAAACAAAACAAGCATTTGATGCAGCTAATGTAGGCTTTGTATGGGTGAAATCTCTTACAAAACCAGACTACATACTAGCTATTTTATCTGGTGTGAGTGCCTATGTTATGCAGATGGTTACAGTACCAAAGGACCAGATGCAGGGATCAATGAAGGTTATGAACTACATGATGCCAGCCTTATCACTATTCTGGGGATTCTCTTTCCCAGCAGCCCTAACTCTTTATTGGACAGTGTCAAACTTATTCTCTGTCCTACAGCATAAGATAATCACAAAGCCTTTAAAGGACAAGCTGATTAGGGAGAAAGAGCTTAAGGCAAATGGAAAGATCAGTAAGTAATAGCTTGTAGGAGGTAATTATAGTGGAATCAAAGGTAATTTACGCAAAGAGTTCAGATGAAGCTGTTGAGAAATTACTGGAATCTACAAATGCTGAAAGATCAAGTATTGAGGTTTTGGTAAAGCAAAAGCCAAGTAAGGGATTTTTGGGACTTGGTTCGAAAGACGGAATCTATGAACTTACTTACAAATTAGTTGAAGACAAGGTTATTGTCAAAGAAGAAAAAATTAGTCCAAAGCTTACTCAAAAAGAGGAAGCCAAGGCTAAGAATGAAGTAGAAAACAAGGAAATATTAGAAGATAAAGAAACAGTAAACATAACTCAGGAAGATGAAGTAAGGGTAGCAAGAGATTTTGTTGAGACATTATTGAAAAATGCCGATGTGGATGCCGATGTTGACATCAAGGTAGAGGACAACCTTATGAAGGTTAGGATATCTGGTGATCAAGCAAGCTGCCTAATAGGTAGAAGGGGAGATACATTGGATGCTATCCAGTTCCTTACTGGACTTGCCCTAAACAGGGTAAACAAGGATTCTAAGACTAGGGTTTTTGTAGATATTGAAAACTACAGAAAAAAGAGGGAAGAATCATTAAAGAGATATTGCTACAAGGCAGCTAGAGAGGTTGCCAAGACAAGAAGGACTAAGAAGCTAGATTATATGAATCCATATGAGAGAAGGATCATACATTCAGCCCTTCAGAATGATAGGTATGTCATCACTTATAGCGAGGGAACAGACCCATACAGGAGAGTAGTAATAGAGTGTAAGAATAAGCGCTAAAAATAAAGGACCAGCCAAGATAATTTCTTGGAGGGTCCTTTTTTATATGACTCCATGTCGTCAGTCTATTTGATTGAGCCTATTTATAGGTGGGCTTAAAATATATCCATCAAGATACTTATGCTTGAATAGCTTGTCAGGTGGTAGTCAACTACGCTTAAGTCTAGGGGAGCCACCCTCCTATGGTTGAGCCAAATTGTATTGTAGGCGGCTTTTTTTGCACCGACAATGTCATTATCGTAGGAGTCGCCCATATAGTATATTTCAGGACTTGGGCAATTGTATTTATGACATATCCTATTTTTCATTTCATCGAATATTGCCTTATCTGGCTTGTGAAATCCTACCTCTTCTGATACTAGTATCAGGTCTGGATCAAAATAAGACCTAAGGCCTAGATAGTCTATTTTCATATTTTGGTCGTAAGTTGGTCCGTTTGTAATTATACCCATGGGTATATTATTTGACTTTAACCTATCCATAAGGTCTAGTATGTGCTTGTTTACCGTGATATTGTTTTTGACTGATTCATAGGTCCTCTGAAATTTTTGGGCACTAGACTCATCAAGTATAATACCGTAGTCATAAAAGGATTTTTGAGCCCTGTAGTTACACATCTGAGTCATTGTAATTTGACCATTTAGGGCCTTGTCATAGATTTGGTTGTTGTATTTTCTAAAGTCCAAGAAGAGGTCATCAATATCATGCGGCAGGTAGCCAAACATTTTTTCAAAGGCCATTACAAAGGGGTCTTTGAGGTCGTACAGGGTGTCATCTATATCAAATACAAAACATTTCATAAGGGCCTCCTATAAATACATAAAATTTAGGTGGAAGATAAATCTCCCACCCTAAAAATTCTTTAATTAAGCCTCTGCAAGCTCGCAAAGTCTATCGAATACATAGTCCTTGATATTCTGTCCGTCAATAACTGCCTGGTCATTTTCATCAAAATAGATCATAAAGAAGTTGATGATTATCTGGCCGTCCTTGATATAATAAGGGTCTCTGTGAAGAGGAGTAAAGTGTACTACGATTTTTTCCTGATTAAAATCAGGGTATTTTTCGTTTAATTTTTCAACTAGGTCATCCACATTTAGGACCTTTATAGGTTGAGCCATTTTAGTGGCTATAGATACGTCTTCTGCTATCCACATATTTTTTGACCAGAATCTTTTTTCAGGCTTAGTGGCTGCTGAAAGTAGCTCCCTATTCTGGATTGAGCTAAGTACTTTTCTGATAGATTCTCCATTGAAATCTTCAGTTTGGATTAATTTCATGGCCTCCATATTGGCTACATCTACAAAAAAGCTTTCATTTACTTTTTCCCTATCTGCTACTGAAGACCAGTAGTATAACATTGATTCTACAACCTCTAGGTTTGTTACTATATTGTTTACCATGGCTATCGTCCCTTCCCAATAAATAGAAAAACCGGACAAAAATAAAAGACAAATTAAAACCCCGGTTTATTCTATTTTTTACGAATATTAGTACAACTTTATTATATAGGAACAAGAAATAGTTTTCAATGATAATATAGATATCTATAGCTTATTTTATAAATAATTGCTTGGTCCTTATCCCTATATTTTATCCTTATACTTTTTAAGTCTAATCTAATATTTACATCTTAAGTCTGAGCTAATATTTAAATCAAATCATATCAAGTAGCTATAAAATTGTTATTTTAGACCTAAAGTATTGAATTATATGGCATCATACTGATATTTTTGTGGTATATATGGTATAATCAAAAGGTTAAGTAATTTTGAATATCAGGACTTAGATAATATATAAATTATGAAAAGATAAGGAGGATTAGATGTTTATCGACGATACAATTGCCGCAATAGCAACAGCCCCTGGTGAGGGTGGTATAGGTATTATAAGGATCAGTGGTGCTGATTCTATAGCTATAGCGAGTAGTATATTTAAGCCATTTTACAAGGAAAATCTGCTAGACTATCCAAACAGGAGTCTAGTTTACGGTAATATAGTCGACTCTGATAGGGTCATAGATGAAGTATTGATAGCCCGCATGGAGGGACCCAATTCATATACTGCAGAGGATGTAGTCGAGATCAACTGCCATGGTGGTTTCATATCTGTAAAGAAGATATTGGAACTAGTGCTAAAAAAGGGGGCTAGACTGGCTGACCCAGGTGAGTTTACCAAAAGGGCATTTTTGAATGGCAGGATAGACCTTTCTCAGGCAGAGGCTGTAATAGATATTATAAACGCCAAGACTGACCAGTCCCATGATATAGCCCAGACCCAACTAGAGGGGGCCTTGTCCCAAAAGGTAAGGAGCCTTAGAAATATGATAACTGAGGTCCTAGCCCAGGTTGAGGTTTCTATAGACTATCCAGAAGAGGATATAGAGTTTATTACCTACAAGGAACTAACAGACAAGACTAGTCAGATACAAAAAGAGGTAGTAAAGATGTATGAGACCTCTGATACGGGTAAAATCCTTAGAGAGGGCCTAAAGACAGCCATCCTTGGTAAGCCGAATGTAGGAAAATCATCCCTAATGAACTGGATACTTGGAGAAAATAGGGCCATAGTAACGGAGATAGCTGGTACTACAAGAGACGTAATAGAGGAATTTGTAAATATCAAAGGTATACCCCTAAAAATAGTCGATACTGCAGGTATCAGGGAGACAGACGATATAGTTGAAAAAATAGGTGTAGAAAAGTCCAGAGACCATATGAAGTCATCAGACCTAGTATTGGTGGTGCTTGACTCTTCAAGAGAATTAGAAGAAGATGACCTAGAGATTTTGGATGCCATCAACCCTAAAAAGACCCTAGTTCTTATCAACAAGATAGACCTAGAGTCTAGACTTGATATGGATAAGGTCAAAGAATATATAGCAGAGGAAAATATAATACATATATCTGCTATGGAAAACAAGGGACTTGAAAGTATCCACGACAAGATAGAAACCATGGTATACGAGGGTAGGGTCTCAAATAAGGGTGATGTAATGATCACCAACACAAGGCATAAGGATGCCATCTACAAGGCCATGAATTCGATAAATGACGCTATAAAGGGGCTAGAAGACCATATGTCATATGACTTTATAGGGGTAGATTTAAAGGATGCCTGGGACAGCCTAGGATTTATAAATGGAGATACAGTTACAGAAGACCTACTTGATACTATATTCAAGAACTTCTGTATAGGTAAGTAATAGAGAGGAAAATATATGAAGGAAAGATACGAATCAGGAAATTATGACATAGTTGTAGTCGGTGCAGGTCATGCTGGTTGTGAGGCAGCCCTTGCATCTGCAAGAATGGGTATGAAGACCCTGATGATTACTATGTCACTAGACTCAATAGCAGCCCTACCATGCAACCCATCAATCGGTGGAACAGGTAAGGGACAGCTTGTAAAGGAATTAGATGCCCTAGGTGGGCAGATGGGCCTAAACATAGATGAAACATATATCCAGTCAAGGATGTTAAATACAGCCAAGGGACCGGCAGTCCACTCACTAAGGGCCCAGACTGACAAGAACTTATACCATAGGGTTATGAAGGAAACGATAGAAAATCAGGATAACCTAGACCTAGTAATGGATGAGGTAGAAGAAATTTTACATGAGGAAAAGAAGGTCCTAGGTGTTGTTACAAGACTGGGAAATATATACAGGTCTAAGATGACTATCCTGTGCACAGGAGTATACTTAAAGTCTAAGATATTTGTAGGCCACGATACTTTTGATGAGGGACCAAATGGGCTTAACTATGCCAAGAAGCTAACAGATTCTCTAGTGGAACTAGGACTTGATATGAGGAGGTTTAAGACCGGTACTCCAGCTAGGGTACATAGGGATTCTATAGATTTTTCTGTTATGGAGCCACAGCTTGGAGATGAAAAAGTAACTCCTTTCTCATTTATGAATGAAGATATAGAAAAAGACCAGATTACCTGCTACCTTACTAGGACCACTCCTGAGACAAAGCAATTGATCCAGGAAAATATACATAGGTCAGCCATGTATTCAGGTAATATAGAGGGAACAGGACCTAGGTACTGCCCATCTATAGAGGATAAGATAGTAAAGTTCTCAGACAAGCAGACCCACCAGTTGTTTATTGAGCCAGAGGGTCTAGATACCAAGGAGATGTATATACAGGGAGTGTCTACATCATTCCCTATGGAGATACAGACCAAGATGTATAGGACTATCAAGGGCCTTGAGAATGCAAGGATTATGAGACCTGCCTATGCCATAGAATACGACTGTATAGACCCTACCAAGCTAAAGCAAAACCTTGAAATAAAGGGAGTAGAGAACCTGTTTTCAGCTGGCCAATTCAATGGTACGTCAGGCTACGAAGAGGCTGCAGCCCAGGGGATAATAGCGGGTATCAATGCAGTACTTAAGATCAGAGGAGAAGAACCATTTATATTGGATAGGTCAGAAGCCTATATAGGTGTGCTTATAGATGACCTTGTAACCAAGGGTACTAATGAACCTTATAGGATGATGACTTCAAGGGCAGAATATAGGCTCTACCTAAGACAGGACAATGCAGATGCAAGACTTACTCAAAAGGGCTATGATATTGGACTAGTCACTCAGGAAAGATATGACAGGTACCAGGCTAAAAAGGCCAAGATAGAGGCTGAAATAGACAGGCTTAGAAGGGACAGAGTCACTCCAAATGAAGCCAATGCCTACCTAGAAGAAAGAGGGTATGCTCTACTGAACAATGGTATATCACTTTATGAATTCCTAAAAAGACCAGAGATAGACTATTCAGTCCTAGAAGACCTAGGAAAGGCAAGTGACCTTGATCTATCAGATGAAGTCAAAGACCAGGCTGTTATAGTCATCAAGTATGAGGGCTATATAGACAAGCAGATGAAGCAGATAGACCAGTTCAGAAAGCTTGAAAACAAGAAACTTAGAGAAGACATGAACTATGATGAGATTGAGGGATTAAGACTTGAGGCAAGACAGAAGTTAAATGATATCAAGCCATCGTCAATAGGTCAGGCATCTAGAATATCAGGAGTATCACCAGCAGACATATCAGTCTTACTGATATACCTAGAACAGAAGAGAAGGGCTAATAGGTCTGAAAAGTAATAAAATAGGAGGAATCAATGTCAGAAGAGAATATTAAACTGCTAAGAGACGGACTTAAAAACTACAAGATAGATTGTGATGATATCATGCTTGATAGGTTTGAAACCTACAGGGAGATCCTAGTTGATTTTAACCAGCATATGAATCTTACCGGTATCACAGACCAAAGAGAGGTATATATCAAGCACTTCCTAGATTCAGTTGCCATATTTAAGCATGGCTACCTGACTGGAGACTTGTCGGTAATAGACGTTGGTACAGGAGCTGGATTTCCAGGACTACCATTTAAGATCGCCAATCCAGATATTGAACTTACCCTACTTGATTCCTTAAACAAGAGGATAAACTTTTTAAAAGAGGTAGGAAGGGGAATTGGATTTGATGATATAGACTATGTCCACGGTAGGGCAGAGGAGATAGGTCAGAACAAGGACTACCGCCAAAAGTTTGATATAGCGACTGCAAGGGCTGTAGCCAATCTGCCAGTGTTACTTGAGCTATGCGTACCATTTGTAAAAATAGGAGGCTTCTTTATCTGCCTAAAGGGACCAAATGCAGTCAAGGAACTGGAAGAGGCACAAAATGCCATCAAAATATTGGGAGTCAAACTAGTAGAGCTTATAGAGGTTGACCTACCAGATGAAGAACTAAAACATACAGTCTTGATATTTAAGAAAGAAAAAAATACACCGATAAAATACCCACGTAAGGCTGGAAAACCATCAAAAAATCCACTTTAATAGATAATAAGCGGATTAGTGATCTCTTATATCACTTAGTAATTGACTTTAAATATTTATAGCAAAGATTTCAAAAACTAAAAAAGGTTTATAAAAAGGAAGTATAAACTGTGCTTGTGAAATAACCATTGGCGTTAAATAATTTATTTAATCGACAGGTTACAAACAAGCACAAGTAATACTTCCTTTAAAATATTCCCTATAATTATTTATAATCTTTAGCTATAATTTTTAAAGCCTCAATAGCCTTATCTACATCAGACTTAGTATTAAAGTAGCCAAAGCTAAATCTCACAGCTCCCTGCCTTATTGTCCCTATTGTCTGATGGGCAAGTGGAGCACAGTGGATTCCTGATCTTGTAGCTATATCAAACTCAGAATTTAGCCTAAATGTGACTTCTCCTGAGTCCATATCCCCTATATTGATGGCAACAACTGCTGCCCTTTCTTTGGCGGATTTTGGACCGTATAAGATTACATTTTCTATGTTTGATATATTGTCTATAAAGTACTGTGTAAGCTCTTCTTCATGTCTACGTATATTGTTTATGCCAGTCTCTAGGATAAAGTCTACCCCAGCTCCAAGACCTGCTATACCAGGTGTATTGTGGGTACCTGACTCATACTTGTCAGGGTATAGGTTTGGCTGGACTATCTCCTCTGAATGAGAACCTGTTCCACCCTCCCTTTGGCTTTCTAGTCTTATCTTGTTGTTGACATATAAGACTCCTGTTCCCTGAGGTCCAAGTAGACACTTGTGTCCAGGCATTGCCAACATATCTATATTCATTTCACCTATATTTATATCATATACACCAGCAGACTGAGAAGCATCTACCAAGTATACTATGTCATGCTTTTTAGATATTTGACCGATAGTCTTGATATCTACAAGGGTTCCTACAACATTTGAAGCATGGGTAGTGACTATAAGCTTTGTATTTTCGTTAATTGCTTCTTCTATGTCTACGGGATTTACCCTACCCTCAGAATCTGCCTTTACAAATGTATGACTGACACCTATATTTTCCAGCTGCATAATAGGTCTTAGGACTGAGTTATGCTCCATAGTGGTTGTTACTACATGGTCACCAGTTTTTAGTAGACCCTTAATTGCTAGGTTTAATGAGTCTGTAGCATTGAAAGTATATACTACGTCCATTGGGTTTTTGATATTGAATAGTTTAGCTAGCTTGTCCCTAGTCTCCTCAACTACCATGGCTGACTTATAGGCCATCTTATGACCAGACCTACCAGGATTTGCACAGTAATTTCTCATGCAGTCGTCTATTGTTTCGTAGACTTTTTCTGGCTTTGGGTATGTTGTGGCAGCATTGTCTAAATAAATCATTTATTTACCCCCTTATTAAATTTATTGTATGTAAGTTTAATGAAAACTATAGTCTATTTAAACTTTAAATATTCATTGTCTTTTAGGGCTATATGACCGCCTGAATAATTCTTTCCTTCAACTGTTAGCTTGACCTGCTTTACCTTGAATGTCTTTACCATACTGTTTGTGAAGGCCTGTAGTGAAAGGCTCTCAGCACTTGATCCCTGGTCGAAGTTTACAAATGCATCATTTACGTCAACATTTAGGGTCCTGATTCCATCAACTGTTACTACCTTGGCAGTATTTACCTGGGCATTTTTTGGTATTACACCATTTGCTGATAGTTCCTTCATTATATTTCCAACGCTTATTTCGTTTACCAACTTTGTATGTGGTGTAAGTTTTTCTGTATTGATATCATAAGTGTAATAAGTTATTTCTTTTAGGTCTGCTGTTATAGCCTTATCTTCCCCTTTTGACTTATCAGATTTCTTTTTAGTTGATTTTTTCCCGTCTTCATCCTTTGTTGATGATGTTTCTCTATCGTTAGTTTCAATGTTGTCCTTTTGAACATCCTTGTTTTCTTCCTTGTCTTGTTCCTGCTTGTTCTGGGAGCTCGCCTGACCTTTTTGTGACTGACATCCTACTGCAAAACCAGCAGTTATTGTAAGTGTAGCAACCAGTACTAGATATTTAATCGTATTTTTTATTTTCACAATTACCTCCTTGTATTTTTAACTAATAAACACAATACATAAATAAGTATACTATCTTAATAATAATATACCAACCTTAAGGATAACTATACCACAATTGCTATATTTTTTGTACTTGTTGGGGACAATATTAGGATGTATAGTATAGAAAACCATATATTTAATAGTAATATTTTTTCAACTATCTATAAAAAAAAATGCTTATTTAAACAAAAATTTTTATTAATCATATGTAAATAATCTGAATATTGTGTTATGATGTATGTAGAAGTGCAATCAAACTTTTGAGAGGAGGAGCTTTAATGGATATTAAAGTAGACGCAAAGGGTCTAGCTTGCCCAATGCCAGTTATAAAAACAAAGAAGGCTCTAGAAGAAATAGAATCTGGAGTAGTTGAGGTTACAGTAGATGATGTAGCTCCTAGGGAAAATGTTATCAAATTCGCTAAATCTTTGAACTGTGAAGCTGAAGTAGTAAGCGAGGATGGACCAGTTACAGTTATTAGGATTAAAAAGGGTGAGAATGTAAATATAGACATCAATGATGAAGATATAACTTGTGACCTACCAAGTGGTAGAGGAGAAGTTATAGCCATTATGAGCAATAAAATAGGTAGTGGAAATGATGAATTAGGTGCTGTTCTTATAAAGGGATTTTTATTTGCGCAGACTGAAGCATCTCCTTTACCAAAATCTATATTATTCTTAAATGGTGGCGTAGAACTTACTACTATCAACGAAGCCACAGTTGAGCATATAAAAACTCTTGAATCAAAGGGAGTTGAGATACTTTCTTGTGGTACTTGTCTTGACTACTATGGTCTTAAGGATGAGTTGAAGGTTGGTTCTATAACTAATATGTACACAATAGTTGAGAATATGAAATCAGCATCAAAGGTAGTAACAATAGGATAGGGGAATATATGAACGATTTTTATGTAGTGTCATTTAACTCGACACATCATGCAATAAGGACTGAGAAGTTACTTGAGTCTGAGGGACTTAAGATAATGACTCTTCCAACACCTAGAGAGATTGCAGCTAGCTGTGGTCTATCTATTAAATTTGATTATGATGACTTTGATAGAATCAATGTCATTATGACAGACAACTCTCTTGAAAGAAGAGGTATCTTCCATATAGTCAAAAATGAAGATGGGAGTAGAGAGGCAATAAAGATAGAGGATTAAAGGAGGGATTTTATGGCCTTGGATTTAAAGGTGGGATCTCTTGTTGAATTAAAAAAGCAACATCCTTGTGGCAGTAAGGAGTTTACTATTACTAGGACGGGCGCCGATGTAAAATTTAAGTGCAACAATTGCGGTAGAGTTATCATGCTTGATAGGGAGACTGCAGAAAAAAGAATTAAAAAGTTTTTGTAATTAATTTTAAGGCCCTGCCTTATGCAGGGCTAGTAAATTGATATATTATTTTGTTTTTAATTAATGGAGGTGCTTTTAAAATGGCAGTAAAATTTGCAAAAAGACTTGAAAATGCGGAAGGTTCAGCAATTCGTGAAATCCTTAAGTTAGCTTCTAATCCAGAGGTTATCTCATTTGCAGGAGGATTACCAGCTCCAGAACTATTCCCAGTTGAAGAAATGAAGAAGGTTGCTGAAGTAGTTCTTGAAGAACAGGGACAGGCAGCAATGCAGTACTCTGCAACAGATGGTTACCTACCACTAAGAGAAGCTATAGCTGAAAGAATGAACAGAAAGTTATACACTAATGTTGAAGCTAAAGATATATTAGTTACTAACGGTTCTCAGCAGTGTCTAGATTTCATGGGTAGAGTATTCCTTGATGAAGGAGATAAGATAATAGTAGAAAGTCCATCTTATCTAGGAGCCCTTAATGCATTTAAGGCATATGGTCCTCAGTTTATAGAAATACCAACAGACGGAGACGGTATGATAATGTCTGAACTAGAAAAGGCATTAGAAGAAAATCCAGATGTTAAGTTCATCTATGTTATACCAGACTTCCAGAATCCATCAGGAAGAACTTGGCCAGTAGAAAGAAGAAAAGAATTCATGAAAATCATCAACAAGTATGAAATACCTGTTGCAGAAGATAACCCATACGGTGAATTAAGATTCGAAGGTGAAATATTCCCATCTCTTAAGTCATTTGATGAAAAGGGTCTAGTACTATTCTTCGGTACATTCTCTAAGATACTTTGTCCAGGATACAGACTTGGTTGGGTTGCAGCAGCACCAGAAATTATTGAAAAATTCAATATATCTAAGCAGGCAGCTGACCTTCAGGCTTCTACAGTATCTCAGATGGAAATAGCTAAGTTTATAGAAATGTATGACCTTGATGCTCACGTTGAAAAGATCAAGGAAGTATACGGACACAGAAGAACAGTTATGATGGATGCTATGGATGAATATTTCCCTAAGGAAGTTACTTTCACTAGAACAGATGGTGGTCTGTTTACTTGGGTAACTCTTCCAGAAGGCATAGATGCAGCTAAGTTAATGAGGGATGTTGTTCTTCCAAACAACGTTGCTTATGTACCAGGTGAACCATTCTATCCAAACGGTGGAAATGCTAACCACTTTAGAATGAACTATTCTTGTATGCCTGATGAAAGAATAGTTGAAGGCTGTAAGAGACTAGGTAAGGCTCTTTACGAAGCAATAGCGGCTTTATAAGAAAGACTTTACAAAATAAATTTAGTATAATATATATAATATTATTGGAAACGGTCTCCTCTACGGGGACCGTTTTTTATGGTATAATTATTATAAGAATAATTAAAATTAGGAGGATGTTTATGAAGTACGATGAACAGATATACAGACCACCCAAGGAATATAAGTCTATACTTCTTCAGGTAACCAGTGGATGTACCCACAATAAGTGTAAGTTTTGTGGTATGTACAGGTATACCAACTTCAAGATGGAGTCTCTAGACCAGATAGAAGAGGATGTAATAGAGGCCAGCCAGCACCCATACTATAGGGGGGTCAAGAGAGTATTCCTATTAAATGGTAATCCATTTGTATTAAAAACTGAAAGACTCCTAAAAATAGCAGATATAATACACAAGCACCTGCCACAGGTAGAGGTCATATGTATGTATTCATCTATCAAAGATATAGAAAACAAGTCTGACCAAGAGCTAAAGATGCTTAAAGATGCAGGTATAAATGACCTTTATCTTGGTATAGAATCAGGCAACCAAGAAGCCCTTGAATTTATCAATAAGGGAAACACAGTTGAAGAGGCTATTACTCAAATGAAGAGGCTAGACAAGTTTGACTACAATTACTATGCTATGATACTTACAGGTCTTATGGGACGTGGAGTAGACAAGGCTATAGAAAATGGAAGGTTGACTGGCCTTATGCTATCCCAGGTCAATACTAGGGGTATATTTCCTATGTCAGTGACCCTCGTACCAGGTACGGAGCTATGGGACTTGAATAGGAGGGGTGAGTATGAAGAAGCTACGGAGTACGACAGGTTGATAGAGTTAAGGTCTATCCTAGAAAATCTCCACCCACAAAAGACATCCCTATTATCATCTGCCCACAACTCAAACACTATGTATATAAAGGGAATAGCTCCAAGAGACAATGACAAGATGATAAAAGAGATAGACGATATTCTATCTGAAGCATCTCCTGAAGAAATGCAGGATTGGATAGATAGGGGACGAATTAGATTGTAGGCATTAGTAAAATATTTATAAGATAAGAATGTTTTTGAAGATAGATTAAAAATCTTAAAAGAGCTTAAAAGGGGTTTAAAAAAATCAAAAATTGAACATAAGTTATTGAGTGACAAATCTCTCCTCACTATTTGTTATTTAAAAAAACAGACTAGATAATTAGTCAGTCAGCAATCTATCAGCAACAAGTAAAGTTGTAAATACAAGATCAAACTAGTAGATAAAAATTAAATTGCAAATATTATATGTCAAATTCTTATATTTATCTTGACGGATCGCTTCTAATAGGATAAAATATATGGGTATGAGAATAAAAGATTCTCGTCTCTGCTCCGAGTAGGATCGGAGCCGTATAGTCCAAAGGGAGGTGAAAAATAATGAAAGCTTATGAATTACTTTACATAGTAAAGCCAACTCTAGATGATGAAGCTAGAGAAGCTGTACTAGAATCAATTAAGAACATAATAACAGAAGCTAACGGTGAAGTTGGTGAAGTTGATGTTTGGGGAAGTAGAAAGTTAGCTTATCCAATCCAGAAGTTCAGAGATGGTGTTTACACATTAGTGAACTTTAAGGCAACTGTTGATTTTCCAAAGGAATTAGACAGAAGATTAAAGATAAGTGAAGACGTAATAAGACATATCATAGTTGCGCAGGATGAAAAATAATAGGTGGTGTTAATATGAACAATGTTGTACTAGTCGGAAGATTAACTAAAAACCCAGAATTGAGGTATATACCAGGTTCTGGAACACCAGTGGCTACATTCACATTAGCTATTGATAGAGATTACAAGAATAGGGATGGTTCTACAACTACCGACTTTATTCCTGTAGAGATAATGGGAAAGCCAGCCGAATTTTGTGCCAATTATATTACAAAAGGAAGATTAGTAGGAGTTCAGGGTTCTATCAGAGTTGATAGATATGATGCTGCTAATGGAGAAAAGAGAAGCTTCACAAAGGTCGCAGGTCGTAACATACAAGCTTTGGAAAGTAAGAATAGCCAGGCTTCAGGTAGCGTAATGCCAGGTCCATCTGATGGTGGATTTAGTGCTCCTAAGTTTGAGCCAAGTGACGTAGTTAGTCCTTCTGAATTTTCAGCTGTTGACGATGACGATGTGCCATTTTAATGGAGAGGAGAGATTTAGTCATGATAAACAAGAAAAGACGTAAGAAGAAAAGAGTTTGTCAGTTCTGTGCTGACAAGAACACTAAAATAGATTACAAGAACTATCAGAAGCTAGAGAAGTTTGTCACTGAAAGAGGCAAAATACTTCCTAGAAGAATAACTGGTACTTGTGCTAAGCACCAGAGAGAGCTTACAAAGGCTATCAAGATGGCAAGAAATATAGCTCTATTACCATATACAGTTGAATAAATCTATATTGTAAATATAACAAAGGTCGCTGACAATCAGCGACTTTTTTTATATCTACAAAATGTCTAAGAAGGTCAATTGATTTACATTATACATCTAAGGTGGTATAATTAAGTATGGTATACACTCTTAATAATGGGGTGTTAATACCTAAATTACCATTGGAGGTGGTGAATTGAGCTTTGATAAAAAAACAGAAGAAGAAAATAGAAAATACCTAGAAGAATTAATTAAAAGAAATTATATCAATCCTAATATAGTAAATGCTATACTGGTTTTATTGCTGTCGTTATTGGTGGCTTTAACAGTAAAGACTACCTATATATTTGCAATAATCGGACTTATACCAATGACTATATTGGCTATGAGGGCTAATATGGTATATTCTATATCAGCAGTCGGTATTTTGGGTGCACTTGCATACTCACTGGGCGGGTCTGGACAGGCTGGAGCTATAGTACTTGTATATTTATTACCGGCAACTATATCCGGGCTTATCTTTTCTAAGAGTTTTATGTATAAGTTTTCCAATTATTCTAATGTGGGGATTTTCTCTAAGGAGACGGGCAAAGAGGTTATGACATTTATAAATCTCAAGCTATTCTTTGTATCCATAGTAGTGTATGTAGTTGGTATAAGTACTTACTACCTATTTATGAAATATACTCAGGGAGTTGACCTTATAAAGGAGATGCAGGTATTTTTTGACAAGTTTTTAAAACTATACCTAGCCAATATAGGTCAGGAAGAAATAGACAAGTTAAACAAGGTCGGAGCTATTGACCAATTGAAAAATATAGCCAGTATGGTTCCGGTGTTTGTTTTCTTGAGGGCTGTTATCCTAGCGCTTGTGACGTATTATGTAGCACCCCTAATCGCCAACTTAGTATATGAGAAAAAGATACTGAACCTTCCTATAAGTATGATTATACTTCCTGGAAATCCTGTTGTATTTATGTTTATAAGTATACTGATCCTATTTTCTATAGGTTGGTTTTATAAGGAATATAATATGGATATAGTTATAAATAACTTTATCATTGTTATGAATATCCTATTTTTCTTGGAAGGTATTTCACTTTTTATCTTCAGTATAAAAAAATGGGGTAGTATTAAGAAAAAGGTTAACTGGTTCTTGATACTGGGACTTACAATTGTTATGGGTGTATTGCCCGGAATAGCAGTTATAGGCATGTTAGACAATATGATGAATTTTAGAGAGAGATGGTTGCCTTTAGTAGGAGGAAATAATGAAAAATAAGAAGGAAAAAAAATATGCTTCTGATTACCTCGAGTATATATGTTTTTTAGTGATGTTGGCCCTATGCCTATATGTCCTTCTTAAAAATATATTACTCGGACTGGCGGCTATAATAGTCACTGTGGCAATCATATACGTATGGAGCAGAAATAAAAGGTTGGAGTCTGATAGTTGGAGAGAAGAGGTAAAATCTTTGACTATGACTTGTGATAAGATGACTAGGACTTCAATTGCCAATATACCCGTTCCAGTATGCTTTATCGAGCTAAATGGAAGGATAATATGGGCTAATAAAAAGTTTGAAGAGATGGTGTCAGACAAATATCCAATCGACAAGGAATTAGAAGACTATGTCGGCGATATCACTCTTAGGAAGATACTAGATGAAACAAAGGTTATAGAAGATGAGTACAGCTTCAATGATAGGGACTACAGGATAGTATATTATTTCAACAAGAAAAATGACATACAAGACGGAAGTGTAGACTATATGGCTGTTATATACTGGTTTGATATTACAGACCTAAAGAACCTAAATAAAGAGCTTGAAAACAATAGGGAAGTAGTCCTAAATATACAAGTTGATGGTTATGAGGAGGTCATGAAGTCTACACCAGAAGAAAACAGACCTATTATAGCAATGGATATTGAGAGGCTTCTTACTAGTCTTCAAGATGAGACCAAGGGACTGCTTACCAAGGTCACAAATGACAAGTACCTACTATTTACCAATGAAGAGTCCCTAAATGAGCTTGAAAAGAGCAAGTTCTCTGTCTTGGAAAAGGCTAGGGAAATAGAGCATGGCAACTCCCTACCCGTTACTATGTCAATAGGTGTTGGCCGTGGAGGAGATACCATAGAAAAGACTGGGGAATTTGCATCAGGAGCTATGGATATGGCTCTTGGCCGTGGAGGAGACCAGGTCGCTGTAAGAGACAAGGAAGGATTTAACTTCTATGGAGGTAAGTCCAAGGGGTATGAGAGAAAGACCAAGGTAAAATCAAGGTTGATAGGTCTTGCTCTTAAAGAGATAATCAACCAGTCCAACAAGATACTTATAATGGGTCACCACTATCCAGATATGGATGCTATGGGGGCTGCAGTTGGAGTATATGATATATGTAAGTCCTTTGGCAAAAAGGCAAATATAGTCCTTAACGATGTTACTGAAGCAGTTGAAATATTTGTCGAGAGGGTCAAAGAGGATGATTACTACCAGGATATATTTATATCGCATGACAAGGCTATAGACATGTGTGATGAAAACACCCTAGTGATAGTTGTAGACACACACAGGCCAAGCTATACAGAGTGCAGCAAGCTACTTGATATATCTAAGAGGATAGTGCTTATAGACCACCACAGAAGGGGCGTAGAGTATATAAATGACACAGTACTATTATTCCATGAGATATATGTATCATCTACTTGTGAGATGGTTACAGAGCTAATCCAGTATATCGATGCCGATATAAATATAAATAAGCTTACGGCAGAGGGGCTACTTGGTGGTATATACCTAGACACTAAGAATTTTGAGTTTAAAACAGGTGTTAGAACATTTGAGGCTGCATCATTCCTTAGGAATATGGGGGCTGATACCCTAGCAGTCAAGAAATTCTTCAATTCTCATGCAGAGGACTTCTTGGTAAAGGCAGAGATAATACAGAGAACAGAGATAATAGACAACAAGATATGTATATCCTATTCAAATGAACAGATAGATAATATAAATATAGTGATTGCCAAGGCAGCAGACGAACTCTTAAATATCAAAAAGATAGAGGCATCCTTTGTACTGGGGATGAAGGGAGACGTGGTGTTCGTTAGTGCAAGGTCAATTGGTGATATAAATGTTCACGTATTGATGGAGAAGATTGGAGGAGGAGGTCATCTTGATATAGCTGGAGCCCAGCTAAAGGATGTCAGCCTATCTCAGGCCTATAATATGGTCAAAGAAATTATTACAGATTATTTAGAGGAGGAAGAATAACTATGAAGGTTATTTTATTAAAAGATGTAAAGGGAACAGGTAAAAAGGGAGAAATAAAGGAAGTAAGCGACGGATACGCAAGAAACTTCCTACTAAAGAAGGGCGCTGCAGTAGAGGCTACTGGAACAAATATGAAGGAGTTAGATGAAAAGGCCAAGTCAAAGGAAAGAAAAGAGCTAATAGCCTATGAAGAAGCTGTCCTACTAGGCAAGCAGATGGAAGAGGTCAATATAGTTATAGAGGCCAAGGCTGGAGAGGGCGGAAGGTTATTCGGTTCAATAACATCAAAGGAAATAGCAGAACAGCTAAAGAAGCAGAAGAACATAGATGTAGACAAGAGAAAGATAAGTCTTGATGAGCCAATCAGGTCTTTAGGATCAAGATTTGTAGATATAAAGATACACCAGAAGGTTACAACAAGAATAAGAGTAGATGTAAAGGAAATATAGTAGGAGCGACTTAGATAGGTCTAGGTTGGATAAATATAAAAATCTGATCTTAAATAAGTAGTAAAATAGAGAGCGAGGTTTTTACCTCGCTTAAAATTTATAAAGGAGTGAAAATAGTGGAGGATATCAAAAAAAATATTCCCTATAGTCTGGAGTCTGAACAGTGCGTAATAGGGTCTATTCTCTTGGATGCAGATACATTTTTAATAGTTGATGAAGTCCTAAATGGGGATGACTTCTATATAGGGTCCCATAAGATCATATATGACACTATGGCCGAACTCAACAATGAGAGAATACCAATAGATGTCGTAACATTGTCTGAGAGAATAAGAAATAAGGGGCTCCTAGACCAGATAGGTGGAGTCAATTACCTTACTAGTACGACAAGGATTATACCTACTACCTCAAATGTAAAAACATATGCAGATATAGTAAAAGAAAAATCTATATTAAGGAGGCTCATAGAGGCCTCAGGAGATATAATGAATCTTTCATACAATCCAGGTGAGAGTATAGAGGAGATCCTAAATATAGCAGAAAAGAAGATATTCGATATATCTCAGGACAATGCCGGTGTAGACTTTAACCCCATAAATGAAATCCTTAAAAACGTATTTAAAAATATAGAGGACAACTACAACAACGGAAGTGAAATGACAGGACTTGATACAGGCTTTAAGGACCTAAATGACAAGCTAGGTGGATTCCATAAGTCCGACCTGATCCTAATAGCTGCAAGACCTGGTATGGGTAAGACGGCCTTTGCCCTTAACCTAGTTGCCAATGCAGCCCTAAGAGCCAAGGCTAAGGTGGCGGTATTCTCCCTTGAAATGTCAAAGGAGCAGTTAGTTCAAAGACTTGTATCAGCCCAGTCAAATGTAGAGCTAAAGAATATAACTACTGGTAAAATAGCAGACAATCAGTGGTCCGACCTGATAGACGCTATGAAGGTCTTGGGTGTAGCCAATATATATATAGATGACTCTCCGGGCATAAAGATGTCTGAGATTAGGACCAAGTGTAGAAAGCTCAAAATAGACCAGGGACTTGATATGATAATGATAGACTACCTTCAGTTGATGGAGGGGGATGGAAAGGCTGAGTCAAGACAGCAGGAGGTCTCAAAGATATCCAGAGGTCTTAAGATCTTAGCAAAGGAGATGGATTGCCCAGTGCTTGCCCTATCACAGCTATCTAGAAATACGGAAAGTACAAAGGACCATACACCTAAGCTATCTGACCTTAGGGATTCAGGGGCCATAGAGCAGGATGCAGACATAGTAATGTTTATATATAGAGAAGATTATTATGAGGAGATTGAGACTAAAAAAAAGAATATAGCCGACATCAAGATAGCCAAAAACAGGCATGGAGAATTGTCAACTATTGAGCTTGTATGGATAAGTGAAATACAAAAATTCAAGGACAAGGCAAAAGAAATAGGAAGCTAAAATCTATATATAGATTTTGTTAATTTTAAAAAAGATAAATTTAAAGTTATGATATGTTCAATATAAATAACGAATTTACTAATGAATATAGTTAATGGGTCGGTATAATAAATTGGTACCAAAATTCTAAAAATTTATGAGTTATTCACAGAAAATATGTTCTTTTCAACAGAAAAGTGTGGATAACTCTATTTTTTTGTGTGTATTACTTGATATTTAGGGATTGTATTATCCACTTACTCCACAGACTTATGCACAATTTCTGTGTATAAGTCTGTGGTTAAGTCTATGGATAAGATTTAGGTCAACCTTAGGTCGGGACCATAGAATTCAAATATTTTAAAATTACCGATGATTCTAGATGTGATTCTATCTGTGTATACTTGGTATAGCATACCTACATCTAGATTTGTTGATATAATTGTCTTTTTCTTAGAATTGATCCTAGAGTTCAGGATGTTAAATAGTTCTGATATTGTAAATGAGTTGACCATCTCTGTTCCTAGGTCATCTATAATCAAGAGGTCTGTCTCGTAGACGTTATTGTAGTTTTCTTGGTCTGACCTAGAGTAGTCCGCCCTTTTAAACCTGTATTTTTCTATTATGTCCATTAGGTTAAAGGCTGTCTGGTAGATTACAGTGTGGCCCTCTTTTAGGATCTCTCTTGCTATACAGCTGCAAAGGTAGGTCTTCCCAAGGCCTGGAGTTCCTGTGAAGAGTAGATTGTCCTTGCCGCAGGTCTTGTTCTCTTTGAAGTAATAGAGATATTCGTCAATGTCTGACATGATGTTTTTCATATTTTCACGAGGGCTGAGTTCGTAGTTTTCAAATTCTTGGTCTGAGAAAACAGAAAAATTGAACTTGTCAAAATTGCTATCGTCCAATATCTTGTCTAGGTTGGACATCCTATAGGAGTCCTGGAGGATTTTCTGCTTTAGGCACTTACACTGGTCGCCTGACTCCAAAAATCCGGTATCCTTACAGATTGGACACCTGTACTTTAGGTCTAGGTAGTCACTAGGTATCCCATAGTATTCAAAGAGGTCTGACTTTTTCTTTATCATAGAGTTAAGCTCATACCTCATAGTTTCTATATCTTCATCTGAACAAGAATTAAAGAGCATCTTGCTTATATTAAGACCCATCATCCTGATGTCATTGCTAAGAGAGTCTATATCAGGATATTTTTCATTGATTTCTTTGATTCTCTTTTCTTGTAGAGCCAAGTTTTTATCTCTTGTGTACTGGTAGTCGAGTAGGATTTCTCTTTCCTTGCTAGGATCCATATCTATACCTCCTTACTTTTTATTTAACTTACGTACTAGCTGGGTTAGTTCCTCTGGTGAATACTTGGAGGCAGCTCCCTGCTTATAGTTGTGAAAGGCAGTTTTTTTGACAGGGACAGCCTGTCTAGGTGATTTAGCCTGTGAGTGTTTTTTCTTATCCTCTTTGGCCTTGATGAATCTCTTATCCTCTGCCTCTACATCTTCTAGGGTCTTTACTCCTGACTTATGCCATGCCTTTATTATACCATCTATATACTTTATACTAGGCGTACTAGTATTTATGGTCTTGGAGCAGGCCATAAGAATCATGTCCTTGTCCATTTGATACTTTTCTATCCAATCCTCCATGACTTCTTCTTCATAGGAAGTTGGATTTTTTCTATTTATACCTAGAGACCTAAATACTTCCCTGTATATTTCATTTTTTGTCCTAGACTCTTCCTCGTACAGGTCTAGGTCATGGAGGCTGGAAATATTGTTGTCAAACCAAGACTTCATAATACCTTTTACATAGCTTATAGACTTTATTCTACCCTTGTTTTCACTCGCCCTTACAAAGGCTGTTATGGCTAGGTCTGTATTTAGCTGATAGTATTCTATGGCTTCCATTATTTCTAGCTTTTCATTTGGAGTCAGTGGACGACCCGCTATTGCTTCCATATCTTCATACATACTTATATAGTCACTACTAGAAGCCTTGTCCACATCGTATTCCTGATCTTCACCCAGGGGTTGGTCTAGGTGCTTTTTGATATGGTCGTATTTGATATCCAAGAACTCTATGGATATTGTATCATTTGGGCCTGTATGGATTTTAACCACACCCATATCCTCCCAAAATCTCCAAGCATCCATTACTTCTTCTTCAGATATGCTAAGGGTTGTTGCTATTGTTTCATTGTTTAGGTCTTCTTTTGCTCTACCCCTGTAGAAATAAGCTTCCCTGTATCCTAGAAGGAAGACTTTTAATTGATCTCCAGAGGCTATTGGTATGTACATATCCAAGAAAAGACTTGGTATAGTGACATCACTATAAAGTTCATTTTTTATTGTTCTGTAAAACATTAGTCCTCCTTTCTTTGGCCCTACTTGTGGTAGGGTTCTGAGTTATTTATCCTAAATGACCTGTAGATTTGCTCTAGTAGTATGAGCCTCATCAACTGGTGTGGAAAGGTCATAGCCGAAAATGAAAGCTTGAAATCAGAGGCCTTTAGTACTGAATCAGATAGACCCAAGGATCCGCCTATTACAAAGTTTATATGGCTATTGCCGCTGACACTCAGGTCGTTTATCTTTTTGGCAAGGCTCTCAGAGGACAAGTTTTTGCCGTCTATAGCGAGGGCTATAGTATATGAGTTTGGCCTTATCTTTGAGAGAATTGCGTCTCCTTCTGTGTTCTTTATTATTTCCATATCCCTTGGACTCAGGTTTTCTGGAGCTTTTTCATCATTTAGCTCTATTATTTCCAACTTGGCATATCTAGACAATCTCTTGGAAAATTCATCTATGCCCAGCTTAATATATTTTTCTTTTATCTTTCCGACAGATATTATACTTATCTTTAACATTATTTTTTCACCTCGTGTAGGGATGATAGGGAGTCTCTAAGGAGTATATCTAGGTTTACGTCCTTGCCAATTATCATGGAGTTTTCCTTTAGGATATGGTTTGATGTCTCGTATGCCAGTTGGGGGAAGTTATTTTCCCTACTGAGATGGGCCAGAAGTATGTGTTCTGTACCATTGTTTATAAGGTCTACCACAAACTTTGCAGCATCCTCATTTGACAGGTGGCCTATATCAGACATTACCCTCTTTTTTAGGGCGTAGGTATATGAACCCATCAGCAACATCTCCTTGTCATAGTTAGACTCTAGAATTACTAGGTCAGAACCTAGGATATTTTTTCTGATATTTTCTGACACATGGCCTATATCAGTTGCTATTGAGATCTTGTTGTCTTTTTCGTTTGTAAAGCTAAAGCCTACAGGGTCACTGGCATCGTGGCTGATAGAAAATGGCTTTACCAAAAGGTCTTTTATATTGTAGGCCTTATCGTTTTCAAATATATTTACAAGGTTTTCGTCAACCTTGCCTATCTTTGATTTTGTCGCAAGCCAGGTTTTATAATTTATATAGATAGGTAGTTTGTAGCGTCTTGATAGGATACCTATACCCTTGATATGGTCTGAATGTTCATGGGTAACCAGTATGCCATCTAGCTTTGTTGGGTCAACTCCGATTTCCTCAAGAGACCCTGTGATTTTCTTGCCGCTAAGTCCTGCATCTACAAGGATATTTGTATCCTTAGAGCCTACATAGTGACAGTTTCCGCTTGAACCACTACCGATTGAGCAGTATTTTAACATAAGCACTTCCTTTCATTTGTATATAAATATTATAAGCCATATTTTGTTTTATTTCATCAATTTTTTGTCCTATGCTTATATGTGGATATTGTCCTAATGTAAGAAAAATATAAGACAAAAATAAAAATATAGGTAGGGTATAAGGAGTCGTATGCTCCGCAATAAGGCAGCATAATATGAAACACAGCTAGTCAGAGTTACTTTATATAAAGAAAATAAAAAAGCTAGAAGCAAAAGCTCCTAGCTAAATGTTTACTGATTAGTCTTCGTATACAGAGAAATCTTCCTTTGTAACTCCACAATCTGGACATTCCCAATCTTCTGGAATATCTTCGAAAGCTGTTCCTGGTTCAATCCCTGAATCTGGATCTCCTATAGCTGGATCATAAACGTAACCACATACATCGCATACATATTTCTTCATATCAAATACCTCCAAATATAATTTATTTTTTGTTTTTATTGCTATTTTATTATATCAAATTAATACCCATAAAAAAACTAGTTTAACATATTTTTTTATTTATTCTCAATTTTTTCTGAACATTCAGGACAAATACCTATAAATTCCAATTGATGTGATGTTACCTGGTAGCCAGTATCATTTTCTACCTCATCAAGGATATCGGGTAGGGGACATTTTTCTACGTATTCAGTCTTGCCGCATACCTTACACCTTATAGTGTGTTTGTGGGAACCTGTGTTTAGCTGAAATATACCACTACCATCAGAATTGACATGACGGATAACTATATCCGACTCACAAAGAGCAGTCAGGGTTCTGTATACAGTAGAAAGATTTATATTGATATTTTCCTTAATTATAGAGTATATTTCTTCTGCACTTAGGGGCCTATCTGCATGTCTTAGACAATTTATTAGGGACATCCTCTTTTTTGTTGTTTTTAGGTTGGCAGACTTAAGCAGTTCATTGTTTTCTTTTCTATGGTTATCATTTGAACAATTACATGAATTCATTTTACCTCTCCTTCTTGATAAAAACATATCTAAATAAAATTATACCACTAAAAGTATGACTTTAAAAATAAAATTAAGTACTAGGATATTGACAAAGAAAACTAATAAGAATATACTTTAAGAGAAAAGAAAATGCAAAAGTAATGCATTTGCATTAAGCTAATTAGGAGGTTTTATATGAATAAACTAGGATTAAAGGTATCAGCATTATTTATAGCAGCATCTTTTGCACTTGCAGGTTGCAGCGGTGGACAGGCAAGTCAGACAAAAAAGAGCGATGATTCGAAGCTAAAAGTATATACAAGTTTCTATCCTATGTACGATTTTACGTCTAAGATAGGTGGAGATAAAGTTGAAGTTGTCAACCTGGTGCCATCAGGTACAGAGCCACACGACTGGGAGCCAAGTGCTCAGGACCTTGTGAAAATAGGTGAAGCAGACTTATTTGTATATAGTGGTGCTGGAATGGAGTCTTGGGTAGACAAGTTAGATGAAAATGTAAAGGATGGAAAGCTTACAAAGGTTGAGGCATCTAAGGGAATTGAATTATTAAAGGGTGAAGAACACGATCATGACCACGAAGATGCTCATGACAAGCATGATGACCACAAGGATGCTGAAGACAAGCACCACGATCATGAAGATGCTGAAGACAAGCATGATGACCACAAGGATGCTGAAGATAAGCATCATGACCATGAAGATGCCCATGAACATCATCACCATGGCGAGTATGACCCACATGTATGGTTGGCTCCAATGAATGCCAAGGCACAGATGAAGAACATACTAGATGGTCTAGTAAAGGCAGACCCTAAGAACAAGGACTACTACCAGAAGAACTTTGATACATATTCTAAGAAGCTAGATGACCTAGATGCCAAGTACAAAGCAGAATTATCAAAGACAACAAAGAAGGATATAATAGTATCACACGAGGCATTTGGTTACCTATGCAAGGCATATGGACTTAATCAGGTTGGTATAGAAGGACTTAGTCCTGATTCTGAACCAGATGCAGCAAAGATGAAGGAAGTATCAGAATTTGCCAAGAAGAACAATGTAAAGTATATATTCTTTGAAGAGCTTATTAGTCCAAAGGTATCAGAGACTATAGCCAAGGAAGTTGGAGCAAAGACAGAGGTCCTTAGCCCAATAGAAGGTCTTACAGATGAACAGATCAAGGATGGTCAGGACTACTTCTCAATTATGGAGAGAAACCTAACAAATATACTTGCAGCACTTAAGTAAGATATATTATATGATAGTAGAAAAATAAATATAACTAAAGGCATAATCGGTAAATTACCCTTTGTGTCTTTTTTTATGTGCTATAATAATTAGATGAAGAAAATTAGTGGGGGAGGATTCTATGTTTAAGTTAAAAAAAGTAGCCCTTGTCTTATTGGCTGTGCAATTGTGCCTTGGTATGACGGGAGTTGTGAAGTCTCAAGCTCTGGGTCTTCCTTCAAGTAAAACAGCAGACTACGATAAAAGGATAGTGATATGGGACAAGCCAGTGGGTTACAGTAAAAAGACAAAGATCGAAGATATGAAATTGGATAGGGCCAGTATACGACCTAGTCTCTCCTTTTCTTCAGGCATAGTAGGAGAAAAATTTAAGGATGTAGAGGAAGCCCTTGATACATTTACCTATCATAGTGAGATCAAACCTGGTTATGAAAGTGAGAGGTATGACGACAAGCCTTATCTGATACCATACAGGGTTTCAAATAGCGACAAGGCAGTTATAATAATACCGGGTGGAGGATTTGTATTTAAGACTATAGATGGGTCTCAAGCTGAGGGTAAGGAAGTGGCAAAGAGCCTTCAGATGAGGGGCATAAATGCCTTTGTACTCCATTATAGGTCAAATCCATACAAGTATCCAATACCCCAGTTAGATGTCCAAAGGTCTATAAGATACCTTAGGCACAATGCCCACAAGTATGGCCTAGATAAAAACAAGATCAGCCTACTTGGTTTTTCAGCGGGAGGGTGTCTAGTAGGTCAGCATATAAATATAGTAGCCGGCAAAGACCTATTCCCCAAGGACTATACAAGGGATGATGTAGATAGGGAAAAAGACCATATAAAGACAGCAGCTATGATATATCCATGCCTTACCTACCAGTACAACGTACCTATGTTGTTTGCTAGCTTTGATGCTCAAAGTCTGAGGGATGACAAGAAAAGGGAGGCTATACTCAAAATGTTAGACCTACCTAAAAATATAGGGTCAAAATCTGTGAGTCAGTTTATATCGTATGGAACCAAGGACAAGATTGTAAATCCAAAGGGGACTCAAAGATATATAGCTAGTTTAGTTAAAAAAGGAGGCTCTGTAAATGTTGTGGTTGCAGAGGGCAAGAAACATGGATACAAGCAGGATGAGTATATGTACGAATATATAGGCTGGTTAACTAGCAAGCTAAGAAAATTAAACCACTAAAAAAGGGGTATAAATTATTTCTAGAGTAAGATTGTTTATAGAAATAGGATAACTAGATGCAAACCAGTGGCGATTGGTGTATAATATATATGGTGAAGTCATTCTTGAATAAGTAATTTGCAAGATTTATGAGTTTTAATAATTTGGAGAAAATAATGAATAAAATAATAGAAGTCAAAGACCTGTCCTTTAAGTATGACAGGGATTACATATTTGAAAACTTGAATTTTGATATCTATGAGGGAGACTTTGTAGGCATTATAGGAGCCAATGGTGCAGGTAAATCAACCCTTATCAAGCTTATTTTAGGTCAGTTAAGGCCGACTAATGGAAGTGTCAGGATTTATGGGGAGGATCCCCAGCTAGCCAAGTGTCTCAGCTCTGTGGGTTATGTACCCCAGGTGGGCAGGTCTAGGGGGATGGATTTTCCAGCTAGGGTGTCAGAGATTGTAATGATGAATATGTACCAAGAGATAGGCCTATTTAGGTTTGTAAAGAAGCACCACAAGGAGGCTGTTAGGCGTGCCCTTGAGATGGTGGGTATGGAAGACTTTGAAAATAGGAAGTTTTCAGACCTATCAGGTGGTCAGCAGCAGAGGGTTGTAATAGCCAAGGCCATCGTCAACAAGCCTAAGATACTCATAATGGATGAGCCTACAACGGGCATAGACAAAAAGTCTGAGATAGTATTGTATGACCTATTGAAGATGCTACAGGAAAAAGAAAATCTTACTATAGTCATGATTTCCCATGATATAGAGAAAATAAAGAAATGTTCCAACAAGATTGTGGAATTAGAAAGTGAGTAGAGCGTAACCATGTTAGAATATGAATTTATGAGAAAGGCCTTTGTCGTAGGTTTGCTACTGGCTACGATTATACCATGTATAGGTGTTACTATAGTCCTAAAGAGACTGTCCATGATGGGTGATGCCCTGTCTCATACATCTCTTGCAGGTGTTGCGATGGGACTTTTATTAGGTATAAACCCTATCTTGGGGGCCATAATTGTAACGGTTGTTGCAGGTTTTGGAGTAGAATTTATAAGAAAGAAGTTTCCTAAGTATGCAGAGATATCCATATCTATAGTCATGTCGGCAGGTGTCGGCTTGGCTGGTATCTTGTCTGGGTTCACCTCTAATTCAGCTGGATTTTCAAGCTTCTTATTCGGTAGTATAGTTGCAATTACAGATTTTGAACTCTATCTAGTGGTAGTACTTTCAATACTTGTTATGGTGGCCTTTATAGCCCTGTATAAGGAACTAATGCATATGGCCTTTGATGAGAGTGGGGCTAGGATAGTTGGTATACCAGTTAAGACTGTTAACTTTATATTTACTATACTGACAGCCCTTACAGTTGCTATAGCATCTAGGACAGTTGGTGCCCTTATAGTGTCATCGATTATGGTCATACCGGTGGCTTGTGCTATGAGGTTTTCATCCTCATACAGGATGACAGTTATACTAGCAGTTATATTTGCCATCGTATTTACCATAATAGGTCTTACCATGTCTTTTTACTATGGTCTAAAGCCAGGAGGTACGATAGTTATGGTAGGAGTTATAACCTTGATTGGTTCTATGATTATAAAAAGATAAGCATTTAAAAACCCCTAGTTGGAATTTCCATTTAGGGGTTTTTATGATTTTTGTGATATTACCCATAAAAGTATATAATTTATCTATTGGAAAAGGCACTTGATTTTTCATCCAATATAGTTGCACCCTCTACGTAGTCTTCCTTTAGTAACTTTATAAGTTTATTCTTGTCAATGACTATGGTAAATAGATTTGTTTTAATTTTATCTGACTTTTTGATGCTATTTATATATTTATTCAGTTCTTCACCAGGTCCATAGTCTTTTACACTCTGGGCATATGGAACTTCTTCCAAGATCATTGAAGATGCGGACATTCCGAACTTGGAATCCTGGCTAACAGCATCTCTTGAAAGTGGTATCTGGCAAAATACATTGAATATATTTATGTTATTGTAGATTAAATCTATCTGTTTTAGGTACTCATTTTTTAGATATTTTTCAGTCAAGGTATTGAGTTCATTATGTAAGCTTGTTTTAATCAGTGAATATTCTTCGCCATCAATATCCTTGTACTTGTTTTTTTCCTTTACAGTCTTGTATGGAAATACCATATTTATGCCTAGCTCAGTATACATATTCTCGGGATGAGTATCTTTTTTGGAATTCTTGATAGCCTCATCTTCTTTTTCGATGGCCATGTACTCATCAGGAGATACCACTCTTAGCCAAAATGGTACAGATTCAAAATCCTTATCCAATTTTTTAGTAAGTTCCAGTATAGACTGTGGTTCCTTTAGCTTTATACTTGCAAATACCTGTGATGAATCAGGTAACTTACCTACTATTTCATCAATCATCTGCTTTTTGTCGATGTATGGTTCTGAATAGGCCGTGTAGTCATAAAGGTATCTATGGGATTGGTAGCTGGTTTTTTCAGACTTACCCCTAGTATAGTATATATTTACATCGCCAGAGTTTGCTATGGAGTAGTTATTTTTTTTAGAACCCTTAAGTATATCATCAAAACCCAGATGAAACTCATATTTACCAAAGCCCTTGTCCTTGACTCCTAGGTAATTGATCAAGGCATAGGGATTTGTATTGGATATAAATTGGCCGACCATATGCTTTAGTTTTGAGTCATTGTATCCATCGTTTAAGAAACCATTGTTATAGTAGTATATCCCAAACAAATTTTCTATTTTTTCTACAAGAGCATTCTTGTAGGACTCCAGTCCATATAGTGGTTTATCCTCATTACTGGATAGGTCATTAAAGTTAGGATAAAATGATTTAACCAGAGGATTTACTATCAATACCAGCGAAAACCCCACAAGTGCTAATTTTAATAGGGTAGATTTTGTTGTCCTAACAATCCTTTTTTTGATTTCCTTGTCTATCAATTCCTCTAGTTTTTTTTCTAGCTCTAGATTTTCCTCACTGTCAAACATTTCTTCAAACTTGTCTAGTTCAGGGTCTATACTATTTTCTTTTTTGTCTGTCATATCTATCACCTATATTCCTTTCCTCTAGTATTTTTTTCAGGTTTTGTCTAGCCCTTGACCGTATTTTTCTTATATTCACCTCGCTAGTTCCGATTATTTGGGATATTTCCTTGTCTGTGAGCTGCATATATATTCTATACATTATTACAGATCTTTGGTTGATTGGGAGCAAGGATATGGCGATGGCAATTTCCCTCATATTTTCCTCTTCTATCAAGATGTTGATAGGGTTGTCATCTGAGTGGAGCTTGTCAAATACAAGTTGTGGGTCATCTACAAATTTTGCCTCATGTCTAATATGGTTTAAAAATTCGTTTTTTAAGACCTTGGATAGCCAAAACTTGAGACTGCCACCCGGCTTATATGACAGGTAGGCCTTTGTGAAAGTATTCTGCACAAGTATTTCTGATAGGTTTGGATCTCCACACAGTGAAAGGGCATAGATATATAGGTTTTTGTGGTATTGGCTGTATATTTTTTCAAAGTCAGTCTTCTTCACATTTTCTCTCCCCTCTTGTGTGGTTTCATAATTATGCCTAAAATAGTAGTGCAAAATTTGTAATCGATTATTCTTTCTATAAATATAACACAGATATCTTTTGTTTGTGACATCAAAATATATTTTTAAATAATACTTCAAAATAAAAAATCCAAGGTGTATTGATTTACATCTTGGACTTTTATTTTGTATAGGGTTTTATAGGGAGGAGACTTATTTATTTACAAAACAAGTCCTCTATTTTTTCTATATTAAGATTTTTTCCTATTATTACTAGTATAGGTTTGTTTTTGTCGGGTGATTTTGATATATTTATCTCACCAGGCACATAGTCAAATTCTAAGTTGTAGTCAGATGAGCTGACCTGACCCTTGGCTCTTATTATTTGTCCTAGGCTAGGGTCCTTGTCGAGGGTTTCTAGAAGATTTTCTAGTTTTTCCTCTGTCATGGCCTCAGTGACTTTTATTGATATATTTGAAAACTCATCAGAAGAGTGCTTGTGTGTATGGTCGTGACCACAAGAATCATGGTCGTGTGAATGAGAGCAAGTTCCATGGTGGTGGTCGTGGTCTTCATGGTTATGTCCACAACCGCATGATGAATCTGAGAATGCATCTAGGATATGTCCATGGCATCCAGAAGTCTTGTGGTCCTTAGGTCCATCTAGTTTTGACTCAAGTAGGTCTAGGCTAGAGAACTCATTCCATTCTTTATCTATTATATGTACGTGGTGGTTCAATTCCTTTATACTGTCCTTGATAGCAGACAGGTCTATTCCCATTTTATCCTTCATATTGAGCCTAGAGAATAGGATTGTATTTGAATGTTCTATTTGGTCAGAGTAGAACTCGCCAAAGTTGTTAAGGTACATAAAGTACTTGGTTATATCCAGTATAGTTATCATCTTGTTTATTTCAAATAGGTCTGGATATGACATACATATTGAGCTTATATCAGATAGTTTGCCTATGCCAGATGGTTCTATTATTATTCTTTCCGGCTGGAACTTGTCCTTTATTTCCCTGATTGATTTATCGAAATCTCCTGATACAGAGCAACAGATGCAACCGGCAGTTATTTCCTTGACGTTTACTCCGTGTCTTCTCAAAAGGTTACCATCTATATTTACTTCCCCAAATTCGTTTTCTATTATTACTGTGTTGGAGAAATCACTGGCTTCTTCTATGATTTTTTTTATAAATGTTGTCTTGCCACAACCTAAAAAACCAGATATGATATCTATTTTTGTCTTATCCATTATGACCTCCTAATATCCAATGATAATACTTATCTATAATTCTTGTCTATCATATAACTTAAAGCTTAATTTATAGTAAAGTTAATGAAAAGTTTAAAAAAATAGGGTATTATAGGTTGTAAGACTATGAAAAAAATTAGAAAAGGAGCTTGTAATGGCAAAATGTATTGATCTTGTGGCTGGTTTTTTTGAGTCAGGCAAGACCACTTTTATAAAAAAGTTAATAAAAAATGAAGTCCTAGGATACTATGACAGGATACTAATAATAAATTGCGAATATGGTATGGAGTCTTATTCAGATTTTGAAGTTGAGGGTCTAGATATAAGGACTGTTGACATATTCAAAAAAGATGATTTTAACCAGGATAGGATAAACAAGGAGATAGGAGAATACAAGCCTGACTACATAGTTGTAGAATACAATGGTATGTGGGAAATTGCAGATATTCTAGAGATGAAGTTTGATGATGGATTCTATATCAAGAACCTAATCAGCCTTGTTGACTACAAGACCTTTGATTCTTATATATCCAATATGGAGTCTGTTATAGTGGACAAGATAGAAAACAGTGATATAGTTGTTATCAACCAACCTGTATATGAAGATGACTTAGACCAAAAGTTTCGTGTTATAAAGTCTATAAACAAGTCATGTGATGTATTTACTGACGATGAGCTCTTTGTTGAGGAAGAGGCAGATATCATAAATGATAAGATGACGAGATCAGACCTTGAGATAGTCAAATTTGCTATGATGTTCTTGGTATTTAATATGGTGATTATAGGTCTTAAGTATGTATTTCCAAACTTCTACAAGGAGTCATTTCAGAGGATAATGGGTATTTTTGTTAGTTTGTTAGTGCAGATTCTTCCATTTTTGTTGATTGGTGCCATAATATCTAGTCTGATACAGGTTTTTGTGCCTGCTGGTAAATTCAATAGGATATTTGCCAAGACTAGTCCAAAATCTATGTTGGCGGCCTTGTTTGCAGGTGTATTTTTCCCTGTTTGTGACTGTGCAATGGTTCCTATTGCGACATCAATTGTAAAAAAGGGATATTCAGTTCCAGTTGCCATAACATTTTTGTTGGCTTCACCGGCAGTAAATCCAGTAGTCATAATGTCTACAGTATACGCCTTTCCTAACCAACCTATGATGGTGGTCTACAGGGTGGTATTTGGCCTATTGATAGCCTTATTTGCTGGACTTTCCCTTATGGTTTTGGAGACTTTATACAAGAGAAAATCTAGACAATCTAATATTGAAGGCCATTTTATAAATACTGAGGGTGATTGGTCTTACGGATGGGGTAATAAGATTATAAAGGATTATATAAATAAGTACTCTATCAGTCAGGCGTCTTTGGCAAGGCTGAATTTAAAGGGAAGGATGAGATACCTAGAGGCCATATCTATCCATACCAAGAATGAGTTGTTTAAGATGGGATTTTATTTGGTTATAGGGGCCTTTATATCTTCAGTATTACAGGTAATGGTTCCAAAGGGGTTATTCCTTCAGGTAAATAAGGTCAATTCCATATCTGTATTGGTTATGATTGTAGCTGCATTCTTTATATCTATATGCTCTACTTCAAATGCCTTTATAGCTAGGTCATTTTACAATATTATGCCCTTAAATTCTCTGCTTGCCTTTATGGTAATGGGACCTATGTTGGACGTAACCAACTTGTCCGTAATGTTGGGTACTTTTAAGAAGGGATTTGTATTCAAGTTGATAGCAGTCCTTGTATATATTTCATTTGTGGTATTTTCACTGATGGGAGGTGGCTTAAAACTTGTATAATAAGATAAATTATGAAGTATTAGTACAGATTTTGATAGAGGTATTTATGGCTCTTATCATAGGTATAAGTTTGGCAACTGGCAGGATAAATGACCTAGTCCATCCAAAGTTCAACCTTATATTGGGAATTACAGCGCTTGTCTTAGTATTGATAGCTGTATTTTCTATACCTAGCCTATTTAGGCCAAGGCATATGAACCAGTTAGCCAAGTATTTTGTCCTTATGATACCTCTTATGGTGACTTTTTATATAAATAATGATGCCTTTGTTGTTAGATCTCAGGGGACTAGCCTTGTCAGCAACCAGCCAAAACCAGACTATGATATAAAGACTTTTGAAAAAACAGTCTATAAAAAGGAGCCTGGAAAGGATTATATAGAGATAGATGACTCAAAGTACCTAAAGTGGTACTATGACTCTAGTCTTATGTGGGATAATTATAAGGATGTTAAATTTAAAATATTGGTAAGGGTATTCAAGGATCCTAGCCAAAAGGGAAAATTCGTCGTCCTAGGCAGGATGGGTATGGTATGTTGTATGGCAGATATGCAGCCATGTGGCTTTATTTATACTGGCAAGGGCTATGAAAAACTAAAGGACAACGAGTGGTATTGGGTAACTGGAAAGATAAGTTCAAAGAAGACTTTTACCTATAATTATGAGGAGTTGGCCCAGATAAGCGATGTTGATTTTGAGCCTACAAGACAGCCTACAGACCAGTATGTATATATCCAGTAAAGTTGAATATATTGGGATTTCGTGGTAAGATGTAGTAGTACAAGTGTATGCATTTTTGATGAAGCTAAGTATGATTTGGCTAGGAATTCGACCTTGTTTTAAGAGGTTTAAACTAAGGAAGTTTGTCTAGAGCTTGTGGCGTATGAGAAAGATTGCATATGTGTACAGAGTGAAAGGATATTTAATAAATGGTTTATAATAGAAATAAGAAATTAAGAAAAGACAATAAGTTTAAGAAGGCTGTACTTTGTTTTTTAACAGGTATAATGCTAGCAGGACCAATAGGACACTCTGGAGTTAGAGCCTATGATGGTCCAGAAACAAGCAGTCTTAATGATGTAGATATCATATATGGTAGCGATGATAATGGTGGAGACAATGTAAATGGGGAGAGTGTGAATATACCAAAGCCAGTTAAGACCCAAGATGGCCATACCATGGATATTACTACATTTGATTTTAGGGGTACTAGACTGAGGTCTTTTGTAAAGCAGAGCGGTTTTGGAACATATACTTCTGCATCTAGCAAGTATGATCCAAGGTCACTAGGTTACATGACCCCTGTAAGAGACCAGCAGAGTCTAGGTATATGCTGGACCTTTGCCGGAAATGCGACCCTTGAGTCATATCTTAAAAAATCAGGCCTAGGTGACTATGACCTTTCTGAAGAACATATGAGATGGTGGGGCAAGGGTGGACTATACAATTGGAATATAGGCGATACGGAAGGTTCTACAAATGAGACTTCTGTTGGATACTTTACATCTTGGATGGGACCTAAGCTAGAGGCTGATATTCCCTACAATGGTAGGATGACTACTGAACAAGGTGCAAAAAAGCCATATAACTATGATAGTGCCAAGATGCTTGACTACCGTGTAACCGATGTAGTAAACGTAGCCACTGATGAGGTGTCTGTCAAGAATGCAATCTTAAAGTATGGTGCCGTTATGAGTGGTTACTATGATGATAAGAGGTATATGAGTCTAGATAAGAATGCCTTTTACTGTGATGACAAGAAGGGTCAGACCCATGCTATAACTATTGTAGGTTGGGACAATGACTATCCGAGGGACAAGTTTACAGGACTTGCAAGGCCAAATTCAAATGGGGCTTGGCTAGTAAAGAACAGCTGGGGCAACTACAATAGTGAAGGTGGCTATATGTGGATCTCTTATGAAGATAAGAATATATTGTCATATTCAGACAACTACGCAATATCCAATGTAAAAAAGGACCAGGGTCAGAAGATATACCAGCATGAGTATTCTATGTCCTCAAATCTTAGGGATGACAAGGCCCTAACAGTAGCAAATGCCTTTAATTTTGAGGCAGGCGAGGTCCTACAGGGGGTTATGTTTGCAACAGACTCTCAGGGGGCAAACTATGAAATATACTATATACCATATGTATCTAATAGTTATGACTACAGTAAAAAATTACTACTCAAGTCAGGTAGGGTAGACCACTCAGGCTATACAACAGTAGATATCAACAACCATAGATTGAATGGCAAGGGTGCTATAGGTATTAGGATAGACAATACACAGGCTGGTCAAAAGTCTACAATAAACATAGAAAAAGACGTAGTCGGATACAAGATGTATAAGTCAAGTTCCAACCCAGGTGAGTCATTTGTGCTTATAAATGATTCCCTAGTAGATATGAAGAAAATAGGGGGGCTTGAATCAACTAATCCGGTAATAAAGGCCATAACATCCAAAAATAAGGTGAGTGGAGAAAATATAATAGCTGGAAGCAATAGGTACAAGACAGCAGTTGAGATATCAAAAAAAGGCTGGACCAATTCGGAAAATGTAGTACTTGTAAATAGCAAGTCTATGCCAGATGCCCTTACAGCTACATCTCTTGCAAGTTTAAAGTCTGCACCTATACTGATAACAGACAAGGACAAGTTAAATCCGGATATAGAAAATGAAATCAATAGATTGGCTGCCAAAAACATCATAGTAGTAGGTGGAGACTCTTCTGTATCTATGAAAATAAGTGAATACCTTTCAAAAAGAGGCATGAAGGTTGAGAGAATAGCAGGTAGAAATAGGTATGAAACCAGTGAAAATATAGCAAAAGAAGTCGCTAGGTTATCAAAATCTAAAGACACAAGTGTCAATTCAGTAGCCCTAGTAAATGGAAGAAGGGGATTAGCCGATGCAATCAGCTTTTCACCAATATCAGGAGAGAAAAATATACCTATTATATTGGTAGGCAATAATATGAAGGCTAATATACCTACTGAAATAGGCCAGATTGAAAAGACCTATATAATAGGGGGAAGTGGATCTTTAAGTGAAGGACTAGAAAAGTCTAGTAAGAATCCATTGAGACTTAGCGGTAACAATAGAAATAATACAAATGCAAGTATAATAGACTATTTCTACAAGAATAGGAATTCAGAATTTGCCTTTGTTGCCAAAGATGGCATACCGAGAGAGGATTCTTTAATAGATGGTTTGGCAGTTGGAGCCTATGCTGCAAAGACAAAATCTCCAATCGTACTAGCACATTCTAAGCTTAAAAAGCAGCAAAGAGATGCCATATCAGCTATGAAGATAGGAAAAGTATACCAGGTTGGTATAGGAAATAATGAAGTAGCAAGCCTAGAGTTAATAAATATGATTTTAGATACAAAGTAAATAATTTGGAGGTGCTCTAATGAAAGTATATAATACTATGACAAGAAAAAAAGAGGAATTTATACCTCTTGAAGAGGGAAAGGTAAAGATGTATGTGTGCGGACCTACAGTTTATAACTTTATACATCTTGGAAACGCAAGACCTTTCACTGTTTTTGATACACTAAGAAGATATTTTGAGTACAGGGGTTATGAAGTAACATATGTTCAGAACTTTACTGATGTAGATGACAAGATCATCAAGAGAAGTCATGAAGAAGGCATATCTCCTGAAGAAGTGGCTGAAAAGTACATCAAGGAGTACTTTATAGACTGTGATGGCCTAGGCATAAAGAGGGCTACAGTTCATCCTCAGGTAACAGACAATATAAAGGAAATTATAAGCTTTATTCAAGACCTAGTAGACAAGGGATATGCATACGAGTCTAATGGAGATGTCCTATTTAGGACTAGGGAGTTCAAGGAATACGGCAAGCTATCCCACCAGAATATAGAAGAACTTGAGTTAGGTGCTAGAATAGACGTAGACGACAAGAAGGAAGATCCACTAGATTTCGTATTATGGAAGGCTAAAAAAGACGGAGAACCAGGTTGGAAATCTCCTTGGGGTGAAGGTAGACCAGGCTGGCATATAGAGTGTTCAGTAATGTCTAGTAGGTACCTTGGCAACACAATAGATATCCATGCTGGTGGTCAGGACTTACAGTTCCCTCACCACGAAAATGAAATAGCCCAGAGTGAATGTAGAAATGGACATGTATTTGCCAACTATTGGATGCACAATGGTTATATAAATGTAGATGGAGAAAAGATGTCTAAGTCCCTAGGAAACTTCTTTACAGTAAGGGAAATTGCTGAAAAGTATGACCTAGGACTAGTGAGATTCTTCCTATTATCTACTCATTATAGAAACCCAGTCAACTTCTCAGACACTATCCTAGACCAGGCCAAGGCAGGTCTTGAAAGACTTACGAATGCTAGAGACAATGCAGAGTTTATGATGTCTAAGCTAGAGGATACAAAGATGAGTCCAGAAGAGACAGGTCTAGTTGATGAATTAAACTCATACAAGACCAAGTTTATAGAGGCTATGGATGACGACTTGAACACATCTGATGCAATTTCAGCTATATTTGAACTTGCCAAGTTTATGAATACAAATATCAAGGATACATCTTCTAAGGAATTTATAGGACTAAATATAGACCTATTTAATGAACTTACAGGAGTTCTTAATATAGCAAACAAGTCAGTAGAAGAAAATGACGACTTGGCAAGGACTGTAGAAGAAATGATAGCAAAAAGAGCAGAGGCTAAAAAGAACAAAGACTTTGCCTTAGCTGACAAGATCAGAGAAGAACTATTAGAAATGGGCATAGTAATAGAAGATACAAGACAGGGTGTAAAATGGAAGAGAAAATAATAAAAGAGAGTGAGTTGGCGAGGATATCGCCACTCACTTTGGCATATTTAGGCGACACAGTATATGAATCGTATATAAGAGAGTACTTGATAAAGAGAAATATATTCTTAAAGATAAATGACCTTCACAAGTCTGCAATAAAATATGTGAGTGCCCATGCCCAGTCAAAGGCTATAAAGGGTCTAGAAGATATTCTGACAGAGGAAGAGACGACAATATTTAAAAGAGGAAGAAACCATAAGAAAAACACAGCTGCCAAAAATGCCAGCGTTATAGACTATAGGCATGCTACCGGATTCGAAGCAGTTATAGGATATGTGTATTTAAAAGGTGACATAGACAGACTAGACTATTTGGTAGAAGAGTCGATAGATATAATAGAAAACAGATAAGGCGGTGATATTTTGGCTCTAATAGAAGGAAGAAACCCCGTAATAGAGGCCCTAAAGAACAATAGGCCAATAGAAAAGATAATGGTCAATAAGGGATCTAAGGAGGGTTCAATAAAGAAGATAATAGGTATGGCAAAGGATAACAACATAATTATCCAACAGGTTGACAGACACAAGCTAGATGAGATGTCAGAGAGCCATGCCCACCAAGGGGTAATAGCCCTTACTAGCGATTATGTATATTATGAGTTGTCAGATATACTAAAGAAGGCTAGGGAAAAAGAAGAAGACCCATTTTTTATAATACTTGATGGTATTACAGACCCCCACAACTTAGGGTCTATCATCAGGACAGCAGATGCGGTTGGTGCTCATGGTATTATCATACCTAAGAGGAGGAGTGTACATATAACTCCTATAGTTGCCAAGGCATCAGCAGGAGCTGTTGAATATGTACCAGTATGTAAAGTAACAAATATAGTAAATACTATCAAACAACTAAAAGAGGAAGGTCTATGGATAGCTGCTGTAGATATGGGTGGAGATGCATTTTACCAGGCCAACCTTACAGGACCACTTGCCCTAGTGGTTGGAAGTGAAGGAGAGGGAATATCTAGGCTGACAAAGGAGAACTGTGATTTTACTGTATCTATGCCTATGTCGGGTAATGTCACATCCCTAAATGCTTCAGTTGCAGGTGGTATACTATTATATGAGGTATATAGACAGAGAAATGCAAAAAAATAAGTATGTAGCGAGAAAAATTTTGATAGTAGATGGCTATAATGTAATAAATGCTTGGTCTGTACTTAAAAAGCTAGGTGAAGATGACTTGGAGTCTGCAAGAAATAAGTTGGTAGCTTATGTGATGGAGTATTCCAAGATAAAGGGATATGAGGCCCATGTGGTATTTGACGCCTATAATGTAAAGGGCGTGGATGAAAAAATAGAGCACCACCATGATGTTACGGTTGTATTTACAAAGGAAAATCAGACAGCGGATACCTATATAGAGAAGTTTATATCAGGTCTTTCAAAGTATGATGAGGTATATGTAGCAACAAGTGACTATGCCGAGCAGCAGATAATCCTGGGCAAGGGATGTTCTAGGATACCTGCAAGAGAGCTGATAGGAGACCTTTCTTCAGCCAAGGAAGAACTAAGACGTGACAATCACTCTAGGATAAAGAAGTACAACAACATGAATAGGTTGGAGAATAAGATATCTCCTGATGTATTTTCTAGGTTGGAAGAAATTAGGAGAAAAAAATAAAATAGGGGGATTTTTGTATGCAGGAAGAGATAGAAGCCCAACATCCTAACTGCCATGAACAAGACCTAGATTATGAGCTTGTGGATATGGCAAAACAGGGTGATAAATACGCTATCAATAAATTAATAGAAAAATACTCTATAATGGTAAAGGCCAAGGCTAAGACATATTTCTTGGTGGGGGCTGATAAAGAAGATATTATTCAAGAGGGACTAATAGGATTATATAAGGCTATTAGGGACTATGATGAAGATAAGACTTGTTCATTTAGGTATTTTGCAGATATCTGTGTTACAAGACAGATAATAACGGCTATAAAGACAGCTACTAGGCAAAAGCATATACCTCTAAACACATACATATCTCTTAATAGACCCATGTTTGAAGAGGAATCAGAAAGAACCCTATATGATATGGTAACTACAAGTCTAGACAATGATCCAGAGGGCTTGGTTATAGACAAGGAAGCCTATAAGGATATGGAAAATAGGATGAAAAAGACCTTGAGCAAGTTTGAAGAAGAGGTCTTTATCAGATACCTATCAGGCCAGTCCTATAGTGATATAGCGATATCCCTAAGCAAGGATGCAAAATCTGTAGACAATGCTATCCAGAGGGTAAAGAAAAAATTAGAAAAAAATCTGAGCGAGTATTCTGAAGTAGTTCTCTAGCTCGTATGATTTATAGAGTGTATAAAAGAGGTTGACCCAAGTTATATCTATTTTCCTCACTGGACCTACCAGTAAGAGGATGATATATTACAAGCTAGTCCACCTCTTTATTTTTTATGGAAATAAAAAAGTACTGGTCAAATGACCAGTACTAAAAGTGTCCCTGACTGGAGTCGAACCAGCGACCTTTCGCTTAGGAGGCGAACGCTCTATCCTGCTGAGCTACAAAGACATACATTTACAATAAATATTCTACCACAAACTTCTAAAATGGACAATAGTTCTTGGAAAATTTGCTTGATATTGAAAAGATAGTCTATAAATCTAGTTTAGGGTGTATAATAAAAATATATAAAAGATAGTAAGGGAGGTATCGATATGTATATATTTGTAGGTATGTTAATAGTCTTTATAGCAGGTTTTTTATATCTATCAAGGAATAAGGAAAAGGTTGATAATTCAATAGCAGACCAGGTCAGACAAGAGATTAGAGACGGGGTTAGCAAGGAGATAAAGATATACCATATAAGTGACCTCCATTATTTATCTGCTAGGCTTACAGATTACAAAAAATCGTTCGAGGATAAGGTAGAGTACTTCGATGCCAAGTCAGTTAGGTATGTAAGGGAGATATTTGACTGCTTTGTACAGGAGTGCATAAATACCAAACCAGACCTGGTTGTATTTAGCGGTGATTTGACCTTTAATGGTGAAAGACTAAGCCATATAGACCTAAGGGACAAGTTGATGGTTCTTAGGTCCAACAAGATACCGGTTGTTGTAATACCGGGCAACCACGACATAGACAATGAAATTTCTTGTAGTTTTTTTGAAGACCAAGACCAAGAAGTAGACAACGTATCAATAGATGAATTTGTAGATATATATAGGGATTTTGGCTATGGAGATTCATCTAGAGTCATATCAAGAGACAAGCATTCACTGAGTTACCTATACAGGCTTAGCCCAGGGGTTAGCTTATTGATGCTAGATACAAACACAGGCAAGAATAAAAAGTACATCTGTAATTCTACATATAGGTGGATAGAAAACACTTTGATAAGCGCTCACAAGAGAAATGAAAGGGTGATAGGGGTCAGCCACCAAAATATCCTTGCCCACAACAAGATGTTTGTATCAGGCTACAAGATAGATAACAGTTCCAAGCTAGTAGACCTCTACAACAAGTACAATGTAAGGCTAAACCTAAGTGGTCATATGCATTCTCAACACCTTGCAGAGTACAAGAATGTATATGATGCTGCCGTATCTTGTCTTAGCCTATATCCAAACCAATATTCTGTAATCAGTATAGGACTCAGGGGAGATATATCCTACGAGACCATGAGGCTAGATATAGAGAAGTGGGCACAGTTGTATTCAAAGCCAGATAAAAACCTCTTGAACTTTAAGAATTATTCAAGGGAATTTATAGTGAGGGCGACAAAGAATCAGACGGATAGGGTTATAAAGAATATTGAAATAGATGAAGAAGAAAAATACAAGATGATGAATTTTATGGTCGATACTAGTATAGCATATTTTTCAGGAAGGATGTTAGAGCATCCAGAACTCAATATCAAGAGTGATGGCTATAGATTTTGGCAAAAGTATTGTGATAAGACTTTTTTGGCATCTTATTTGGAGAGTATATATTCAGAAGATCCTAAAGACCACAATAAATTTGATATAAGGTCTTAGATATATTTACAATATAATAGAGTAGTTTTTAGCGTAGATGTATAGCTGATGTTTATTTGGCTCTTCTACGCTAAATTTATATAATTAGGCTCTATAATATATAGCGATGATAGTAATTTTATCCGTTTTCACCTTTCGGTGTTTACGGACTTTTTATTACCATCAACGCTATATATTATAGAGCCTTTATTTTCCGATTAAATTTCTAATTACAAATTTATTTTCTAAAGAAATCCATAATTCTTTGAATTAGATTTCTATTTTCTATTTTTTCTGTTTGAATAGAATCTTCAATTTCTTTTTTATTGCTAGTTTTGTTTAAGGTACATCTTTCTGAACTAGACAAACTTTCTTTTTCTAAGGTACTTCTACTTATTGCATTTCTTATAAGCACTTCCTGAGCATTTATTCCCTTCACGTTCGGAACTTTAAAGTAGCTTCCGTCATTTTTAAGCTTCCTCACCTTTACGTCGTCAGAAAACATGATGTCCATAAATTCTAAAATTCTATTTTTAATCTCGTCATCATAGATTGGCGCAGCTACTTCCATCCTATTTCTAATATTTCTAGTCATGAAATCTGCCGAAGATATATAGACCTTTGCATCATTTCCTCTTCCAAATTGATATACTCTGTGATGTTCTAGAAATCTTCCCACCACTTGGTAAATTTCTATATTCTCCGTTCGACCCTCAACTCCTGGAAGGATACATGTAATCCCTCTTACCATCATGTCGATCTTTACGCCACTATTCGAAGCTTCAGAGAGTTTGTCTATTATTTTTCTGTCTGATATGGAGTTCATCTTGAGCCTTATATATCCATCTCCAGTAGCTTTCTGTTTCTCAATCTGTTCATCAATTAGTAATTTTAGTCCCTTTTGCATAGATTTTGGACTGACAAGCAGGTGTTTGTATTCTCCATCTAAGTTTCCAATCATAATATTGTCGAAGAGATCTTTGGCATCCATTCCTATTTCTATATTGGATGTTAAGTAAGAAAAGTCGGTGTATAATTTAGCTGTTTTTTCGTTGTAATTTCCCGTTGCCACCTGAGTTATAAAAGATGCTTTTCCACCTTCAATCCTAGTTATAAGTAGCACCTTTGAATGGCATTTATAATTTTCAAATCCATATACTATTTTGCAACCGGCTTCTTCCAGCCTAGATGACCACAAAATATTGTTGTCTTCGTCAAATCTTGCTCGAAGTTCCATTAAAACGAAGACTTCTTTGCCATTTTCAGCAGCTTTTATAAGTGCCGCGGCTATTTTTGAGTCTTTAGCGATTCTATAGAGGGTAATCTTAATAGATATTACTGCCTCATCTTCTGCAGCCTCGTTAAGTAGGTCGATAATTGGGTCCATGGATTCATAGGGATATGATAGAAGTATGTCCTTTTCTTGTACCTGGTCAATAACTTTTCTTCTTGGGTCAATCATATATGAAGCTTGTGGTGAAAACTTCTCATCCATAAATTTTTCTTTTAAATCTTCTGGCATTTCTTCTACAAGGTTAAATATAAATCCAGCTATAATAGGAGATTTCGTAACAAAAATATTGTCTTCCTCTAGATGAAGTTTTTCCATTAGAATCTCTTTAAGTTTTGGAGTTAGTTCGCCGTCCACTTCAAGCCTTACTGGTTTAAGTCTCTTCCTCTTCTTGAGCATAGTCTTCATATGAGATCTAAAATCTTTATCTACGTCATAATCGTCATCATTGTGAGAAATATCTGCATTTCTAGTTATGCTCATTATATATTTTTCTTCACAGATATAATTTTCAAAGACCTTATCTCCAAACTCTTTAATGACATCTTCAATAAGCACGATGGTCTTGTCAGATATCTTAATATATCTATTAATCTTATCTGGCAAAAATATTAGTCCTAGGTAGAATTTTTCTTTTTTGCTTTCTTTTCGACTTTCTTTTTTGACTTCAAACTTTTTTGATTTTAGTGAAAACACCACATTTAAAGAAAGATTTGGAAGCCTTGGAAAAGGTCTCGTCCCATCTACTACTTGGAAATTTAGAATCGGTTCAATATTGTTGTCAAAATAATATTCCAAAAAATCTCTTTCCTTAGGTCCAAGTTGGGAAACTTTTTCTAGAAATATATCTTCATTCTTAAGATCATTTACAATTCTTTCGTAGGTAAGATCTTTCTTTACATAGAGATCTTTACAGACCTCCATTATTTTTTTAAGTTGCTCGCTTGGACTAAGACCGGACTTGTTATCCACTGCCTCTTTCTTTAAATCGCTAAGGTCGGTTAGAGTTCCAACCCTAACCATGAAAAATTCTTCCAAATTCGAATCGAAAATAGAATAGAACTTAAGCCTTTCAAAAAGTTTTACATCCTTGTCATTCGCCTCTTCCAATACTCTTTCATTAAATTTTAACCACGATAATTCTCTATTCTGTGTAAAAGAAGTATCCATATTATTCCCCTCTTATTATTCTCCTTTTATTATTCTCTCGTAAACGTAGCCTTCTCTTACTCCAGTTCGGCTGACATTTATCCTATCTACAGAAAAATAACTTGCAATCCTATTTAAGATTATCATTCCAGGCAGCAATGTATGAATTCTATCTGCCTTTACAGAAATAATAAGATCTAAAGTGTTTCTACTGTCCATCCCCAAAATATCATCCAGCATATCCTTTAGTTTATCCCTTTTCATAAAGGCATTTGAAGAATTTAAATCATAAAATTCATTGTATAGATCTAGTGTAGCCCTTGCAGAGCCACCATCGGCACAGAGAGTGTCGTAATCTTTCTTCTTAATCTTTGAAACTTCAAGTTTATCTTTCACATCTTTATCTATAGCTTTTCTTTCAGAATCTTTAACGATTAGATCACCAACGAAATCTTCAAAAGCAGAAAGTGAACCTATCTTAAGACTGGTGGACTCGATGATTTCTTTATCCTTAAATACTACTATTTCAGAAGATCCACCTCCGATATCTGTTAAGACTCCGCTTGAAACATCTATGGATTTCGAAGCGCCGACGAAGGTCAGCCTAGATTCATCATCTTCAGACAAAATTTCGATATCAAAACCAACCTCTTTTTTTACCTTCTTTAAAATTTCATCCCTATTGGAAGAATCTCTAATGGTAGCAGTTGCAAAGGGAAAGACAGCGTCAATATCGTCAAAATTATCTGCAATGTACTTAAATTTTTCTAAAACTGAAATAAGTCTCTTTATACCCTTTTTTCTGAGTTTTCCATTGGAAAGATAGTTACGAAGAGAAGCCTGATCCTTCTCACTAAAAAGGCTTATTGCTTCTTTTCCGACAACCTTAAAAACTGACATTCTAATCGTATTTGATCCAATATCTATAACTGAATAAATCATAAGTCCACTTCCTTAAAATTATATATAAATAAAATATAGTCTCTTTAAAGTAATTGTAAAATTTGTGTATAGAAATTACAAATATTTTTTGGTAAAAACACAAAAAAGCAGACACCTTACAAAGTACCTGATTCTTTTATTATTTTATATTATGTTTTGCCATTTTTTCACGGAATGTGTCCGTGATTATCTTTTGTAGTTCCTCTCTTTCTTTTTCTGGAAGTGCCCCTTCCATCTTAGCTACTGCAAAGAGTCTTGGATAGTCTCTTGCGATTCTTTCTATGGTCTTGGTGGTGGCGTGTTTTCTTACAAAGAACGGAATCTTCTTTATCCATCCTTCTGGTAGTAGTGCTAGAATCTTGTCTTTTGCTTCTTTATCTGTGATTTCTGCGGTGGAAAGTCCATTTTTTATTTGAGTTTGTTCTCTTTCTGTAAAGTCTTCTATCTTCATATTTTCTCCTTGGTTCCATATTTTTTTAGCCCTTAGAAAATCAAAGGGCTAGGTTTTTAAGTTAATATCTTTAAATAAATAATAGCCCTGCTAATTATTTTGGTTCTTCATCAACGCTAGTTGACAAAGAACCTATAATTAAAGGGGATATCGTTATCTCGATATTTTAGGATAATAAATTAACAATAAAACAAAGATAAGGTTATAAAATAAAGGATATATTGTTTATAATTAAATACTATTTATAGTCGGGAAAGCTTGAAAATCTATAAATAATAGGCTTAATAGTTAATTATCATAAAAAAATCCTATTAATTTGACAAAACGCGTAAAAAATTCATAAAAATTATTAGTTAATATGTTGACAAATAGACAGAGTAGGAGTACAATAATGTTAATAAATAAACGATAACAAGCTTATTTAATAGTATTTATTTAAAAACGGGCCCATATTATTATAATTTTGGAGGTAGAGAGATGTCAAAGCAAAACCAAGCAATACAAGAAGATAAGGATTATATTGTAAAAGACCTAAGTACTTTTGAGAGAAAACTAAAAGAGGTAAGAGAGGCTCAGAATATATTTGCCAGCTTCAGCCAGGAGAAAGTAGACCATATATTTAGGGAAGCGGCTCTTGCAGCCAACCACAAAAGGATAGACCTAGCTATAATGGCAAACAAAGAGACTGGAATGGGTATTCTTGAGGACAAGGTCATCAAGAACAACTATGCTGCTGAATATACTTACAATGCCTATAAAAATACAAAAACTTGTGGTCTGGTAGAACAAGATGATGCTTTTGGAATCAAGAAAATATATGAACCAGTTGGTGTTATAGCAGCGGTTATACCTACTACTAATCCTACTTCAACTGCAATATTTAAGACATTGATATCTTTAAAGACTAGAAATGGTATAATAATATCCCCACATCCAAGGGCAAAAAAATCGACTATAGCTGCTGCTAAGACTGTATTGGAGGCAGCTGTAAAGGCGGGGGCTCCAGAGGGAATAATAGCATGGGTTGATGAACCATCTATAGAACTTACAGCAGAATTGATGAAGGAAGCGGATTTAATATTGGCAACTGGAGGTCCTGGTATGGTGCATTCAGCTTATTCATCAGGCAAGCCAGCTGTTGGTGTAGGGGCTGGTAATGTTCCAGCTATAATCGACGAGAGCGCTGACTATAAGACAGCAGTAAGTTCAATAATCCTATCTAAGTCTTTTGACAATGGTATGATATGTGCATCAGAGCAGTCAGTATTAGTGCCAGCCAAGGACTATGATTTGATAAGGGATGAATTTGTATACAGGGGAGCCTATCTTCTAAAGGGCGATGAAGTAGATAAGTTTAGAAAAATAATTTTGAATGAAGCTGGTGGATTGAATAGTAAAATCGTAGGTCAATCACCTAGAAATCTAGGTAAGTTGGCAGGTGTTGATATACCAAAAACTGCCAGAATAGTCATAGCGGAGGTTGAGCAAACAGATTTTGTGGAGCCATTTGCCCATGAAAAACTTTCACCTATTTTAGCTATGTACAAGTATGAAAATTTTGATGATGCTGTTCAAAAGGCAGAGCACCTAGTAGAACAAGGTGGTCTTGGACACACATCATCACTATATATAGACACTATAAAGTGTAAGGAAAAACTAGACAAGTTTATCAAGTCTATGAAGACTTGTAGGATAGTAGTCAATACTCCATCATCTCAGGGTGGTATAGGTGACCTTTACAACTTCAAGCTAGCACCATCATTTACACTTGGATGTGGTTCCTGGGGTGGAAATTCAGTATCTGAAAATGTTGGTGTAAAGCACTTATTAAATACAAAAACTGTAGCTGAGAGGAGAGAGAATATGCTTTGGTTTAGGACACCTGAAAAGGTATATTTCAAAAAGGGATGTTTACCTGTTGCTATGCAGGAATTTAAGGATGTTATGAACAAGAAAAAGGCATTTATAGTGACTGACTCTTTCCTATATAAGAATGGTTACACAAAGAATATAACAGACCAGCTAGATGCTATGGGCATTGTACATACTACATTCTTTGATGTTGAGCCTGATCCAACTTTAGCTTGTGCAAGACGTGGTGCAGAGGCCATGAAGAGCTTTGAACCGGACCTTATAATAGCTGTAGGTGGTGGTTCAGCTATGGATGCTGGTAAGATTATGTGGGTTATGTATGAACATCCTGAGGCTGATTTCAAGGATATGGCAATGACATTTATGGATATAAGAAAGAGGGTATATACATTCCCTAAGATGGGTGAAAAAGCCTACTTCTGTGCAATAGCAACATCAGCAGGTACTGGTTCAGAAGTTACTCCATTTGCCGTAATAACTGACCAGGATGCTGGTATAAAGTATCCTCTAGCAGACTATGAGCTACTTCCAAATATGGCTATTGTAGATGCTGATATGATGATGGATATGCCACCTAGGTTGACTGCTTCATCAGGTATAGATGCCTTGACACATGCTCTAGAAGCATACGTATCAGTTATGAGGTCAGAGCCAGCAGATGGACTTGCTCTTAAGGCTGGTAAATCTATATTCGAATACCTTCCTCAGGCCTACAGAGAAGGAACTACTAATGAAAAGGCAAGAGAAAAGATGGCTATAGCATCAACTATGGCAGGTATGGCATTTGCTAATGCTTTCTTGGGAGTGTGTCACTCAATGGCTCATAAGTTAGGAGCCTTCCACCATGTTCAGCACGGTGTGGCCAATGCTATGTTAATAACTCATGTTATAAAATACAACTGTTCAGAGGCCCCAGTAAAGATGGGAACTTTCCCTCAGTACAAGTATCCTGACTGCGTTGAAAGATATGCTGAATTTGCTAGATTCTGCGGTGTTAAGTCTGGAAATGATGACATGGAAACAGTAAACAACCTTATAAAGGCTATAGAAGACTTGAGAAAGGAAACTGGAGTTCCAGCTAGCATCAAGGAAGCCGGCATAGATGAAAAAGCCTTCTTGGATAGTTTAGATGACATGACTTTACAGGCATTTGATGACCAATGTACAGGTGCCAACCCAAGATATCCATTAGTTGAAGAACTAAAGGAGATGTACTTAAATGCCTACTATGGAAAATAGTAATCTGTAGAGATTAGATTTTTACAATTTATAATATCATATACTATAAATACCATGAGAAAATTATTTTCTCGTGGTATTTTTATTTTAAGAGGATGACAAAAAGTTTAATTTAAATAGCAAAATAAACAATTATATTAAGTTTCAAAGATGAAATTGGAGTTTTCAATATTAAATGTGGATATTTATTGGTTTAGAGTTTAATTAAACAATTTGAAAATTTCTACAAATAAAAAAATTAGATACCTGTATTTTGGGTATATTAGCAATATAACGATTTCCTATTATGAAATTAAAGTTTTACTTAAAAAACAGAGTTTATAAATCGAAAAAGGTAAAGGAGAAGGACAAATGAGCAAAAAAGAAATATTAAGTGGTAATCAGGCTATTGCTAGAGGTTTTTATGAAGCAGGTGGTATGGTTGCAACAGCATACCCAGGATCACCAACCGTTGACGTAATTGAATCTATGAAAAGCGAGTACAGCGATGATATATATTCAGAGTTTTCAATGAATGAAAAAGTTGCGCTTGAAGTAGGTATCGGTTCTTGTTATGGTGGGCTTAGGACACTTGTAACTATGAAGCACGTTGGTGTCAATATCTGTATGGACCCATTGATGAGCTTTACTCAGTCGCCTATAGATGCAGGATTTATGCTAGTATCAGGTGATGATCCAGGTATGTCAAGTTCACAGAATGAACAGGACAATAGAATACTAGGTAAGTTTGCCAATATGGCTATATTTGACCCAGCTGACTCACAGGATGCCAAGGACTATGTAAAGGCAGGCCTTGATATCAGTGAAGAATACCAGATGCCAGTAATGATGAGAATAACAAGTAGGATATGTCATGCTAGGTCCCTAGTAGAGATAGGTCAAAGAGAAGAAAAGATGGGACCGAAGTTCAGTGGCAAGCCATCACTTTCTTGTATGTTGCCTCCTCATACCTTTAAGCACCAGTACACAATGAAAGAAAGAATCGAAAAGTTACAGGAAGCTGCCAATGATTTAAGTATAAACAAGCTAGAAGAATATGGGAGTGATAGCCTAGTTATAACATCAGGTATATGTTACTACAACTTCAAGGAAGTCTGTCCAGACGTGGATGTACTGAAGCTAGGTATGGTATATCCACTTCCAATAGACAAGATCAAAAATCTTGCTAAAAAGTATTCAAAAGTAATAGTAATAGAAGAAATGATGCCATTTATTGAAAATGAGTTAAAGTTAAATGGTATAGACTGTGTAGGTAAGGAGTATTTCAGCTTTACTAATGAACTACACTCAGAAGTAATAGAAGAAGGCCTAGTAAAGATAGGTGTCCTAAAGGAAAGAAAACTACTAGATCCAGCCAAGGACGACACTACAGCTAGAGGTCCATTATTCTGTGCAGGATGTCCTCATAGACCAGTATTCGATATACTGAAAAAGTCTAAGGTGACAGTTGTAGGAGATATAGGCTGCTATACAATGGGATTATTGTACCCATGGGAAGTCCTAAAGGTAAATATCAGTATGGGTGCATCTCTTGGTATCATAAAGGGTCTAAGATATGCTATGGACAAGCAAGGTGATGTAGACAAGCCAGTAGTAGGTGTAATAGGCGATGGTACATTCTTCCATTCAGGAATACCAGGCTTTGCCAACCTACAGTACCAGCTAAAGGGCGACGAAAACATCACTATGATAGTCCTAGATAATGCTACAACAGCCATGACTGGTGGTCAGCCAACAGGTGAGTCATTTCATATGGACCAGACAGGCCAGGATATATCTATAGAGGCGACTCTTAGAAATATGGGCTTTGATGATATCCAGGTGATAGACCAGTTCAACTACAAAGAAGCAAAAGAGGCAATCGTTGGAGCTACTAAGAGAAAGGGTGTATCAGTAATCTTAACAAGTAGACCGTGTGCCTTGAGATACAAGGTAAAAGAAACTCCATTTGAAGTAGATCCAACAATATGTATAGGATGTAAGACTTGTATCAAAACTAACTGTCCTCCTCTAAGAATGAAGAAGTATGATGGTATAGAAAAACTAAAATCATCAATAGATCCAAACCAGTGTGTAGGTTGTGGTATATGTGCTCAAGTTTGCCCAGTTGGTGCAATAAAGAGAAAAGAATCTAAGTAGTATTATGGAGGGAAGTAAAATGGCAAATACAAATATAATTTTAGCAGGTGTAGGTGGTCAGGGGCTAGTTATGACTACCAAGATAATAGCTCAGGCGGCTCATCTAGCAGGTCTTGATGTAAAGACAAATGACGTTGTAGGCCTATCACAAAGAGGTGGTAAGGTATGGGGAAGTATCCGAATAGGTGAAAAAGTATTTTCTCCTAACGTAAGACCCGGTGAAGTCGATATATTGATAGGTTTTGAAGCCCTTGAGGGAAGAAGGTTTAGAAAAGAATTAAAAAAGGATACTTCTGTAGCTATAGTAAATAAGTATGAGATGGTTCCAACTCTTGTACAGCAGGGTGTAGAAGAATATGCTACCGATATAGAAGAAGAATTAAATAAATATGCCGGTAGGGTCATATTTGAAGACTGTACAGCTAAGGCAGTTGAATTAGGAAATAAATCAGCTGCAAACATAGTTTTACTAGGTGTTTGCTCAATGTTTGTAGAGGATATACCAGAAGATAAATGGATAGAGGCTATAGTGTCTAGTGTTCCTGAAAAGTTTGTTGAACTAAATAAAAAGGCATTTGCAGCCGGTAGAGAGATGGCTAAATAGTAGCTTAGATTAAAGAATATATATTTATAGAAAATTTTGGGATCTTTGTTAAATAAGATTAATGGGGATTCAAACAACGTTAGCTGGTGAGTGAAAAGATACACCAGCTTCGTTGTTTTTTATAAGCATTTCCTAACAGTATCAGATTCACACTTTTGTAGTGTTATTTCTACTGTAAGAATGTATTTCACTTTGTTACTTTGCAGAATATATTATTATACAGCTTAAAATTCAAAGCTATCGGAGGAAAATGTGATATTTGATATTGTAATTTAGAATCTATATAAAAATTTAACTTGTCTGTATCATCTTTATTAATCAGTTCAAAAAAAGCCTTTATTCTTGAATCTTCTCCAGCATATTCAAGAGATTTTTCTTTGTACTTATTTCTTATGTCTTTCTCAAAGTCATCACTAAGATTATCTATACCTATAGGGTAAACAGTTTGATACACAGATTCTACGCTAGATTTTGTGCTATTCAAATAATCTTCTATATTTTCTAGATAAAATTCAAATAATTTTTTTAACTCTTCTTCTGTCATCTGCTTAGTCTGTTTAACAAGATCTTTTTGGTCGTTATTATTTCTATAAACAAGGCTCTCAAAAGAACTGTAGTAACTAGGCAAAAAACCTTGTACGTTTATAAATGTACAATCATTATTATTCATGAAATTTATGAATAAGATTTCTTTTTTTAAGATATCCTTATTACTAGAATCAACAAATTTTTTAGTGAAAAAGTTACTAATGCCGTATTATGAATCTAGCATTTCTTTAAAATATTTGTTATACCCGATTGCTCCTGACTTTATTTTGTTTCTATAAACATTATAATTTTCTCTTATCAAAAAATCTCTTTTTCGTGTTAATTCGTCCAAATTGTCATCCTTAACTGAGGGACTGCTGCTACTTCTAGATAATTTGATATCATTATCATTAAACAGTTCTTCTTCAGTGGTTATATTAATGTTTATAAATTCTTTGTCCTGAGCATGAGAGCGAATAGTAAAAGTCATCAAAATTGACATCGACAAAACAAGACATAAACCCTTTTTAAGTTTCATAAACACGTCCCCTTTCTACAATGCAAATACACGAGAAAAAATAATTAGTAATATATTATTAAGACAATAAATATGTCTATATTTAGCTTAATGATATAATGATTGGAATAAAATGTCAATACAAAAATACATGAATTTTAAATTCCTGTTTTTATAATCATATGAATTGATATTGCAATTTAGAATGTATTTTTTATTATTTTTAGTTAAATTTAGTTTTTTATGGTATAGAATATAATTAGAGGTGGTGATAGTTTTTATGAATAATAAATTAAACGTTTTAATTATAGAAGACGATGTGAGTATAAACGATATTGAAAAAAGAGTGCTTGAGAAGAATGGATTTGGTGTAATTCAAGCTTATTCAGGAAGTGAAGGTCTACTCAATTGCCAATCAAGAAAAGAGGAAATAGATATCATAATAATGGACCTATTTTTACCGGGAATAGATGGATATGAGTTGTTGCCCCAGATAAAGGATATTTTGGATGTACCAGTAATTGTAGTGTCAGCTATAAGTGACATTGTTGACAAGGTGAAACTGCTTGATGCTGGAGCCAATGATTATATTACAAAGCCTTTTGATAATAAAGAACTGCTTGCGAGAATTGGGGTACAGGCTAGAATTTCTCAGGTGTCCAAGTTAGATAATAAGGCTGAAAATATGGAAAATGTTTTAAGATATAGAGATTTAGAATTATTTCCGGAAACTTTTGATGTATTTGTATGTGGTAAAGAGTTAATTTTGACAAAGTATGAATTTAAAATATTAGAATTATTTTTGAAAAATCAAAAAAGGATTTTCTCAAAACAGGATATTTATGAGATAATATGGGGTGAAATATATACAGGAGATGATAGGACTATAAGTGTGCACATTAGTAATATAAGGAAAAAAATAGGAGAATTTTCAGATGAACCTTATATTGACACAATATGGGGAATTGGATTTAGACTATCCAAGTAAAATCTAGAGTGTATGAGTAAGTGGTTTTATAAACTTTAAACTTTCTTTAAACTTTGCTTGATATATTTTAAAATTACGAGAGTATTATATTATTATAACAAATAATATAAAGTAGTTAAGAAAGGGAATTTTATGGATTATATACTTCAGACGACAAATTTAGAAAAAGTATACGGAAAACAAAAGGCTGCTGAAAATATAAATCTCTCAATAAAAAAAGGAGACATATATGGCTTAATTGGTAAAAATGGTGCAGGTAAAACCACTATATTGAGAATGTTAGCAAATCTTGCTGAACCCTCTAGTGGGGAAATTCTCTTTTATGGAAAAAGGAGAAAGGAGGCCATGCACTTAAATACCAATATAGGTGCATTGATTGAAGAGCCGGGCATATTTCCAAATTTAAGTGCATGGGATAACTTGCATCTAAAGGCTATAGCACAGGGAGTTACTCGTAAGGGGCATGAAAATGAGTTGCTTCATTTAGTTGGATTGGAAAATGTAGGAAAGAAGAAGACAAAGGGATTTTCACTAGGTATGAGACAGAGATTGGGTATAGCCTTGGCTATGGTTGGAAATCCAGATCTAGTATTGTTGGATGAACCAATCAATGGTTTGGACCCACAGGGTATAGTTGAAATAAGAGAGCTTATATTGAAATTAAACAGAGAAAAAATATCACATTTATAATTTCTAGTCACCTTTTGGAAGAATTGTCTAGGATTGCTACAAGTTATGGTTTTATATCAGGTGGAAAATTAGTAGCAGAGATGACAAAGGAAGAGTTGGAGTCTAAAAGTGAGGAAGTGATGATACTAGATGTTTCTGATACAGCTAAAACAATACCAGTTTTAGATTCTTTATGTATTAAAAAATATAAGGTGATTAGCAATGAACTGGTCCATATATACGATGATTTTGATAAGGCAGACAACATATCAATAGAACTAGCAAAAAATGGTGTTGCTGTGCGCAGACTTGCGATGGAGTCTAAAGACTTAGAATCGTTTTATTTGGACATGGTAGGAGGTAGTGCAAATGTTTAATTTAGTGAAGATGGACAGGTATAGATTTGTAAAAGGAATGTGGTTAAAGCTTGCAGTTGCAGTAATTATATATGCATTATTTGCCTGTCATATGCAACAGATGACTATTAACCAAGGGGCAGGTGCCTCAATAGGAACGGCTACATCTCCCGAAGATACTGGTTTTGCGATTGCCCTTGATAATGGTTCAGAAACCTATTTAGAAAAGGGGATGGATTTGAATAGACATATAACAGAAAATGGTTTAGGGGGAGGTACTGTATTACTGGCAGTCGTTCCAATAATCATGTTTTCGAGTGCTGACAATAAAAAGGGATTTAGGAAGAATATAGCAGGTGCAGTTTCATCAAGAGAGCATATTGCTCTTGCCAAATTTATAAGTACAGGAATGATAACATTGGCATTTTTAACCATGTACTATGTATTTGATTTTGCTATAGGTAAGATAATATTAGGCGATTGGTTGAGGTTGGGTGATGTATCAACCTTGATATATAACTTCGTGGTACAGTATCTTTTGTTGACGGCATTTAGTATATTTGCAGTGGCCATTACTATGTTGGTCAATTCAGCATATGTAGGTTTATTGGTTACGGTATTGTTGTCACTAGGAATGAGTAGATCAATATATACGGGTATAAATTATGCAATAACTAAGTTTGTAGGAGTAAAAGGATTTAATATAGGTCTTTATTCTCTAGAATCTTGGTTAGTAGGTGATAACAAGGTATATGATCATCTTTTATTTGTAACAATCTTGGCAATTGTATGGATACTTGTATGGAGTTTTATCACAACTAGGGTATTTTCAAAACGTGATGTAAGGTAATACGATAGTAATGAATGTAAATTTTTGGGGGGAAGTATATGATACTGTTTTTGTTGATTATAATTTTAATAATAAGTATGGTTTCAATATTTTACCTGATAGCATTTAGACGACAGATAGACTATATCTGTCGTCAGCTTGCGTTTTTAGAAAGAGAGGATTCTAATCTAAAAATAACGAGCATAGGTCCAGGTAAGGAGATAAGTAGACTGATAAATTCCATTAATTGTGTTTTGGAAAAATATAGGAAAGATAGCTATGAAGTTAGAAATAAAAATACCATAGTAAGAGAGGCTGTTATAAATTTATCACATGACATAAGAACGCCTCTAGCAGGCATAGATGGGTATGTTCAATTGTTAGAAGATACAGATATGAATGGGGAACAAGAGGAGTATATTTCTCTGATAAGAGAGCGTACAGAGGCTATGAAGTATATCTTTGATGAATTATATCTATATGCAAAGTTACAGGAGAAAAAACTTGAATTGGTATACGAAAAAATAGACATGAGTAGGTTGGTATTTAGAAATCTTACCCACATTTATGAGGAACTGGAAGAAAAAAATATAGATGTTGATTTGCATGGTCTTGAGGAAAACATTTTTATATATGGGGACAGGCAGATTACAATTAGGATATTGGATAACTTATTTAGAAATTCACTTCTACATGGTAATGAAAGACTTGAGATTAGTTTGTCAGATATTGAGTGCAAAGATACTGAAAAGAGATATACAAGACTCAAAATAGCAAATGGAATTGATGAATCTCAAAAGATAGATGTAGAAAGAGTATTTGATAGATTTTATAAGGTTGATGCATCAAGACATAGTGGGTCTACGGGATTGGGTTTAGCTATAACTAAAGAATTAATTGAAAAAATGGACGGTTATATCAGGGTTGATGTAAAAGATGGAATGTTTACAGTAACTATCGATTTTTTAGGGTCTAGTTTATGTGTGAAAAATGATGATAATTAACCGGTGTTCCCCCCCCCTAAACATAGGGGGGCAAAATTAATAGGTTTAACCGGCAAATTTACAGAAAAAATTTTATGTACTCAGACTAATGATTTTTTATATGGGCATAATCTAATAATCTATTATTTACGCTATCTATTTCTATTAACAAAATATTATCTTTTAGAAAATAAGAAGTTGTTTCAAATTCTTTAGCTGTTTCTAGATCTATTTCTTGCACTTCAATATTTGTTTTATTGATAGATTTTATATATCCCGTTATTATATATTTTTTCTTGTTTATTTTAAAACTTGATATAATCTTATTTTCTTTTATATATTTCAAGATATCTCCAATATTTGAAATATTTTTTTGTTTTAATCCAATATTAAAGATGTTCTTATCAGAGTTGATTTTCCAAAATTCAGCATATAAATTTATTTTTTCTAAATATTCTGTTTCGTAGTTAGTATTTTTTATAAATTTATTTTTTATCAAATATATGCCATCTATTTTACCTTGTTCATCCAGTAAATGAAATAAAGAATATTCGTCAAAACTAGATAAATAAAATCCAACCAAAAATGATTCGTCACATTCGGTATATATTTCCATCAAACAATTTTTTTTAAATTGTGTGTTCATAAATTACCTCCATAAAGTATTTATAAATTAGTGTTTCTTTCTTTTTCTAGGTTGCTGAGGTTTCTTTTGATTTTTTGGTTTACAACCCTTTTTAGGATCTTTTTTCTTTTCATTGGATCTTCCTGGACGAGGTTTTGTATGTTTATCATGTGTACTCTTTCGTTTGTTTTTAGTGTGTTCTTTGAAATAGCTAATAATTCTATTTGATACCCAAGTACCAGTGGCAATGGTTGCCCCTGCCAAGATAACGATTCCTGTGGTTGTGATCAATACCTGACCGACACCAGGAATAAAATAAGCACCAGCTGCGGCGGGAATTGTAAGAGCAGTTCTTTTTTGTCGTATAGGAATTTCCCTAGATGATTTTAATAATATTGAAAACTCATCCTTAGTATAAAAAGTTCCATTAATTTTTATTCCAGTATCATATACTTCTACATCTGGAGTATTATTTTGCTCAACAATCATATCATTTTGACTGATATCTTCATTAGCGTGCGCGGTTGTAAACGGAGTAAGTATCATTGATATAATTAGTAAATAAGAAATAGTCTTTTTTGTAAATAGTTTCATATTACATCCACTTTCTATTGATGAAACATATTTTATATTAAGTAAAATATGTTTCAGTTCAAAATAATATATAATATACTCAAGTAGTACTACTTGAGTATATTATATATTTAAAAGTATATGATGTAAATATTTTCAATAAAAAATTAAGATTTTTTCAAGTATATTTATAATTGGTTTTTAATCAGGTCTTCCATTGACTCTCTTTTGATAGCTAGCTTGGAAGTGCCGTTTTTTACGAATACTACTGCTGGTCTTGGCATTTGGTTGTAGTTTGATGCCATTGAATAGTGGTAGGCTCCTGTACAGCTCACAGCAGCTATATCTCCAATTTCAGGCATTGGGAGTTTTACATCGTATGCTATGATATCTCCTGACTCACAGCACTTTCCTGCCAGTGTATATAGTCCGAATATAGGTGCAGTCATCTTGTTGGCTAGAGCAACTTCATATTTTGCCTGATAAAGGGCAGTTCTTATATGGTCACTCATACCACCGTCTACTGATACATAGGTCCTTACATCAGGTATTTCCTTGATAGTTCCAATCCTATATAGGGTAGTGCAGGCCTCTCCGACTATTGACCTACCTGGTTCTAGCCACAATTGAGGTATTGGAAGATTGTTGGATTTAGATGAATCCTTTAGGCAGCTGATGATTTCATCAAGGGCTGTTTCTATAGGATATGACAGGTCTTCATCTGTGTACCTAATGCCAAATCCTCCACCAATATTCAAGACAGAAGGTGTGTAGTCTAGGTCTTTTTTTAGTTTAGCGAACCACCCAAATACCTTGTCTACAGCCATTCTAGTTCCTTCCGTTCCAAATATCTGAGACCCTATATGAAAATGGATACCTATAAGGTCTAGGTTTTCTGCTTGGAGTATGTCTGCAACTCCTTTAAATGCCTGTCCATTGTCTATATTAAGACCAAACTTGGAATCGGTACTTCCAGTAGATATATACTCATGGGTATGGGCCTCTACACCAGGTGTAACCCTTAGTAGGCACCTAGGCTTTTTAGACATTTGACCTGCAATTTGGTTTAGCCTTTTTACTTCGTCAAAGCTATCTATGACAAAGCAACCTATGTCTTCCTTCAAGGCATATTCAATCTCAAAGTCCGTCTTGTTGTTTCCGTGTAGGTGAATTTTCTGAGGGTCAAAACCTGCACTCAGGGCATTGTATAATTCTCCAGCAGACACAACGTCCAAACCCATATTTTCTTCAGCCATAATCCCTACAAGGTACTTGCAGATAAAGGCCTTGCTGGCATAGGATATATGGTAGTCTAGGCCAGAGCCTTCAAGCACACTATGAAACCTTCTGCATTGGTTTGTGACTAGGTCTTCATCGTATACAAATAGGGGGCTAGAATATTGGTCTACTAGGTCCATACTGGTGATGCCGGCAATCTCAAGTTGACCATTCTGATTTATTTTTGAATTTCCGTGTAGTTGCATATTTATTCCTTTCTAAAGCCTGTTCAAAGTCTATTTTTTACTGGTAGGTAGATTAGATCAAGAGTCTGGAAGTTAAGAGGTGATATCTGTTCGGAATTTGCTCCGACTCCCTTGAAAGTATACTCGTATACAGGTATATCTTGACCGTAAAAAATAGCCTGATCACCAACTTTTACACTATTATCATCTTCGTTTAGCAACACAATAGTGTGGCTCATCATCATAGATACTAGGGGGTATCTTCTGCCATTTATAAGAACGTCATGACCCATAACCCTTTTTCTAAGAAGGCCATCTCCATAACCTATATTGATGACACCCACCCTTGATTTTTTGTCTGCCTTGAAGGATGAACAGTAGCCGATTGATTCTCCTATTTCAAGGTCCTTGATTGATATTATGGAACCTGAAAGTGTCAGTGCATGGTGGTTGTTTGTAAGGTCAGCTCCCTTGTAGGGTGGGCAACCGTATAGGCTGATACCAACCCTTGCATGGCTGTGATTATCCAACAAGCCATCCCTTTGGAGTGAGGCTGAGTTTTGGGCCTGAACAACCTTAAATTTATGGATTTTCTGGGCAGACTCCAGTATATCTAACCAGTCTGATTTTTCTTTTTCGTAGGAGTTTTCTTGGTCGAATTCATCTGCCCAAGAAAAGTGGGTCCATATACCGTCTAATTTTATGTTTGATTCTTTGGCCAGTCTTATTGTTTCTAATACTTCTTTTTTTTGACCTACAACCTGACCTCCTCATTTGACCAGCCCATTCTAGGTGGTAGGATATATCATGCATAGAGTCCTTATTTTCCCTTAGAAAATCTAGACTAGCAAGGGTAGCTGTGATCGAGTAGTCTCTTAGGCTATCAAAGTCCCTACATGGATTAAGCATAAATATATCTACGTCATCATAGAGATCTCTTATACGTATAGAGTCTCTAAGACTAGTTGTAGCAAAAAACCTGACCCCGGCCTGGTAGAAGGTTTCTACTGCTCTTTCAAGTCCGAAATGGTAGGCGTCATTTTTTACTACGGCTATAAGCCCACCTCCTGTCATACCTATTAGGTGGCGGGCGTTTTTGTGTAGGGCATCTAGGTCTATTGTGAGTCTAGGGTTAGACTCAGGTTTATTGTAGATTTTTTGCATATTGTAACCTCCTCTATGGCTAGTAGGTCTTTGCTATCTCGACTAGGTAGTCTACACCATATACTAGGGCCTCTTCTCTCATCTGAAGCCAAGGTGTATGAAGACCAGAAGTATAGCCAAGATCTTCGTTTCTTATACCTACAAAAGAGTAGGATATAGGGGATACATTTTTGAAAAATGAAAAGTCCTCTCCTAATAGGTAGGGATCTGGCATGATATAGGACCTTGCCCCGGACTTTTCAATTGTACTTGCTACAAAGTCGATTAGGTCCTTATCGTTTAGTAGGGCAGGGTAGCCATCTTCAAAATGTAGGTTTATACTAGCTCTTGTCGATAGCTCAACCCCCTGGCATATTTCCTGCATTCTCTTTTTTGATATTTCAAGGTCATCCATATCATAGGTACGGATGGTACCCTCCATATAGCCATTTGTTGGAACTGAGTTCATAACTTCTCCTACATTCATTTTGCCAATGTGGATTATGTTGGTGTGTTTTGAATCTAGGTCATAGGTAGGTATTGTCTGAAACTGCTGGTAGACTTGGATTGCTGCGTTTATGGCATTTATTCCATTTTCCCTGATGCCTACATGAGCTGACTTTCCGACTATCTTGACTGTGAACTCGTTGCAAGATGCCATTATAGGACCTGGTCGAGTCGCTATTACTCCCTCTTCAAAGTCTGGATTTATATGTAGGGCAAAACTTGCATCTATACTGTATTTTTCAAAGGGGTAGGAGTCTATAAGTACATTTGCTCCACCTGTAGACTCTTCTGAAGGCTGGAATACTACTAGGACGTTGTTCTTTAATTTACCCTCTGACCTAAGGCCTAGAATTTCACGTGTTGCCCCTAGTAGCATAGCAGCATGGGCATCGTGGCCACAAGCGTGCATAACTCCCGGATTGCAAGATTTAAAATCTATGTCGTTTTCCTCTTTTATTGGAAGGGCATCTATATCGGCCCTAAGTAGGATGGCCTTTGCGCTGTCCATACCTGTCCCTATGTAGGCTATAGTAGCAGTAGGCATACCATCGACCTCTTCATAATCAAGCCCCATGGACCTTAGCTCTTCCCTTATGTATTCTGTTGTCTTGAACTCTTCTTTTGATAGTTCAGGATTTTGGTGGATATGACGTCTCCACCTGATTATATCTTCCACTTTTGTGAATCTCATATACTCTATATTCTCTTTTCTTTTTTATTCATTATTTATTTTTTATTCTTTTATTTATTCTCTATTATATATTTTGTATTCTGTATATATATTATTTATAACCATTCTCTAGATATATTTTTCTAATTCTATATTGACCCTATTGATGAATCTAGGCCTGAGTTTTTATTAGTCTAGGGACCTAAGGGCATCTATTATGCTGATCTTTTGACCCTCAACCTGGTTGGTCTTCTTTATAATCTTGGCTGGTACACCAGCTACCACGCTTCCTGCTGGGACGTCTTCAGTGACTATAGCACCAGCTGCAACTACAGACCCTTGGCCGATTCTGACCCCTTCAAGTATGACTGCATTGGCCCCTATTAGGACATTATCTTCTACTACTACTGGGTTGGCATTGGCTGGCTCTATAACTCCAGCAAGTACTGCACCCATATAAAAAAAAGACAAATGAGAAAACCTGCATTTGTCTTGACATAGCATAAAAAGCGGCAATCATATAGATTGAACCATTATTACTAGTAATTTTGCGGTTAGCTCTCCATTATCATCTAGATAATGACAGAACAAGGGCTATTAACCAATGTTCCAACTAAAATCACAAGGCAGTGTGACCCTAATTTCGGCAATCGCCCCTTTTACAACAGACAGTTTGCCTACATGGTCTGTTATTACTGATGTTGATTGCGCCTCTATCCTTTTAATATTAAGTTGAGTTTTATTATAGACCTATTGTTAGGATTTGTAAAGGGTATTTTTTTGAAAAAAATGATTTATCAGACGGCAAACGATTTGTTAAAAAATTTTCATTGTGATTTGCTTTTTAAAGCGTGTAAAAACAAGGCATTTAGAATATGAACAGAAAATAGAAAAAGTAAACCAAAAATAAATTTTCAAAAAGGTATTGACAATATATCTAGTAGCCTATATAATCATAAACATAATAAATTTAAGAAAATAAAGTCTTTGAAGAGAAGAGTAGCTAGTAGCGTTTTTTACAGAGAATCTGCATTTGGTGAGAGCAGAGGAAGATTAAGCTAGTGAACATGGTCTCTGAGACTCTGGGTCGATATTTAGGCTCAGACGGGTGCGCCTGTTATAGCGCTAGGGTATGATAGTACTTGAAGATATTTTCGATTTACTTGGTGTACCTGATGAGGAGGTACTTGTGAAGGTATCTCGAAAAAAGGTGGTAACGCGTTCATGACGTCCTTTTCAACTAATAGTTGGAAGGGACTTTTTTTATTGGTAATTTTAAGAGTTAAATTTAAATTGACAAGTTGAGTTTTGAAAATTAACAAGACTAAGGTGGAAATCTTTATAGTCCACTTGTAGTCAGTATTAGATTGGAGGATGAGTATAGTGATAAGTTTAGAAGATGTAAGGGTGGAGTTTGAACAGGATAATAAAAAGGTTGTGGCTGTTGATGGGGTATACCTCAAAATAGAAAAGGGAGATATATTTGGTATAGTTGGATTTAGTGGGGCTGGTAAGTCTACTCTTGTAAGGACTATAAATCTTCTTCAGAGGCCAACATCTGGCAAGGTCATAGTAGGAGTACAAAATATACTGGACTTGAATGGCAAGGAACTTAGAAAAAAGAGGGAAAAGATAGGAATGATATTTCAGCATTTCAACCTGATGAATTCAAGGACTGTTCTGGAAAATGTAACCTATCCCCTAAAAAACAGTAGTCTATCCAAGGTCCAAAGAAAGAAAAAGGCCCAAGACCTACTCAACTTAGTGGATATAGGAGACAAGGCAGATTCCTATCCATCTCAATTATCGGGTGGACAAAAGCAGAGGGTGGCAATAGCTAGGGCCCTTGCCAACGATCCTGACATACTCTTGTGTGATGAAGCAACATCAGCCTTAGACCCTCAGACTACTGGACAGATCCTCAAACTACTGAAGAAGGTCAACAAGGACCTAGGAATTACAATAGTCCTTATAACCCACGAGATGCAGGTTGTAAAATCCATATGTAACAGAGTGGCTGTCATGGAATTAGGTAGGGTTGTAGAAGAGGGGAATATATTTGATATATTTGCTAGACCTAACAGTCAGGTGACCAAGAATTTTATTCAGACGGTCAACCATACAGACGAGTTTCTAACAGAGGTTGAAAAGTTACCAGTAACCGAAAATCTAGGCCCTACAAAGAGGTTGGTCAAGCTGGTATATATTGGTCAGGTATCTCAGGAGCCGGTTGTGGCAGAGTTACTCAAAAACTATTCTGTAGTATCCAATATAATCTGGGGCAATATAGAGGTGATAGGTGGTCAACCTATTGGTAACTTGGGGCTTATATTGGAAGGAGAAAAAATAAACTTGGACAAGGCTATAGTCCACCTAGCAGACAGGGGAGCTATAGTTGATGAAATAAATCTTAGGGAGGTAAAACATGAGCTACTTTAAAAATTCACTGGCTATAAAGGAACAATTTCTAATCGAGACGAGGGCGACCCTTTATATGACCCTGGTCACAGCTCTTATAGCGGGCATCTTGGGATTGGCAATAGGTGTTGCTCTTGTAGTCACTGGGAAAGGAGGAATACTTGAAAACAAAAAAATATACTCAGTCCTAGACAAGCTAGTCAATATAACAAGGTCTATACCATTTGTCATAATCATAGCCCTTGTGGCATCATTTACTAGGTTTTTAGTGGGAACCACTATAGGGCCTACAGCAGCTATAGTACCCCTTGTATGTGGAACTGTTCCATTCTTTTCAAGGCAGGTTGAGAATTCTCTAGTTGAAGTGGACAAGGGTATAATAGAGGCGGCTAGGTCCATGGGAGATTCACCACTGCAAATAATATTTGGTGTCTACCTAAGAGAGGGCCTTGCAGGTCTAGTGAGGGTGTCTCAACTTACACTTATATCCCTTGTGGGTCTGACAGCTATGGCTGGAGCTGTTGGCTCAGGTGGTCTGGGAAATTTGGCCGTATCCCAAGGATTCAATAGGTTCCAAAACGATGTGACCCTAGTGTCTACCATGATAATATTGGTCATAGTATTTGTAATACAATACATAGGGAATGTAATTATAAAAAGAATTATTCATTAATAGAGACTAAGTAATTAATAAAGACTAGGTAATCAAGAAAGGCTAAGTCGTTAATAAAGACTAAGCAATTAATAAAGACTAAGTTGTTAATAAAACTAAGTAATCAAGAAAGGCTAAATCGTTAAAAAAATAAGTCGTCAATAAAATTAAAAACTATAAATTATAATAAGAAAGAGGTAAAATTATGAAAACAAACAAGATAATCAAAGGACTAGCATTGACATTAGTAGTTGGAGCAATAGCACTTACATCAGTAGGATGTGGGTCAAAAAAGGCGGATTCAGCAGATAAGAAAACAGTAAAGATAGGTCTTGTAGGCAGCGATACAGATGTATGGGACTATGTAGCCAAGAAGCTTGAAAAAGAGGATGGAATCAAGCTTGACTTAGTAAAGTTCACTGACTACAACCAACCAAATGATGCCCTTGTAAATGGGGATATAGACTTAAATTCATTCCAGCACAGGATATTCCTAGAAAATTACAACAAGGAAAAGGGAAGCGACCTAGAGCCTATAGCGGACACAGTTATAGCACCGCTTGGAATATATTCAGAAAAACTTCAAAAACCGACTGATATCAAGGAGGGTGGAAGTATAGTAATACCAAATGACGTAACTAACCAGGGACGTTCCCTAGTCTTATTACAGACAGCAGGTCTTATCAAGTTAGATGAAAAGGCAGGCAACCTAGCAACTGTAAATGACATAAAAGAAAATCCTAAAAAGCTAAAGATTACACCTGTTGATGCATCCCAGACAGCTAGGTCTTTGAAGGATGTTGACCTATCTGTAATCAACTCAGGAATGGCTGTAGATGCGGGATTTATTCCAAACAAGGATGCTAAGTTCTTAGAACCAGTAAACGAAAATTCTAAGCCATATATAAATATTATAGTGGCAAGAAAGGCTGACAAGGACAAGGAGATATTCAAAAAGATAGTAGCTGCCTACCAGGCTGATGATGTAAAGAAAGTTATAGAAGAAACTTCAAAGGGGTCATCAATTCCAGCTTGGGAAAATAAGTAGTCGAGTTTTTTAAAAGAGGTCGATAGCCAAGTTATTGGCTACGACTGGATGATCTCCATACTATGATGGTCATCCAGTTGTAATAGACAAAAATACAAATAACATAGATGAAATAGAGGGAGGAAATGATTATGACTAAGAGAATTGAAAAAGAGATAAATGGTATAAAGATAAGCCTAGATGAGGATGTGGTTGAAATATATGACGAGGTCGTAAGGCACAGGAGGTATTTCCATCAAAATCCAGAACCTAGCCTAAAAGAATATAATACCTGTGCCTATATAAGGTCTGAGTTGGAAAAGGAAGGTATTGACTATATAGGTGTAGGACAAACAGGAACCCTAGCCATTATAAGGGGGGAGAAGGACTTGGAATCAAGAGATAGAAGAGAAATTTCTGGGTCTCCTCTTTTGACAGACCAACGAGTAAAAGGAGTAAGGACTATACTTTTGAGAGGGGATATTGATGCCCTAGAGTTAAACGATGATAAGAACATAGAATATTCTTCCATTAATAAGGGACTATGCCATGCTTGTGGTCACGATGCCCATGCTGCTAGCCTACTTGGTGCAGCCAAGATACTTAATAGGAGAAGGGGAGAATTTGGTGGGATAGTAAAATTGGCCTTTCAGCAGGCTGAAGAGATAGGGGCTGGAGCTAGACAGTTTGTAAAAGCAGGTCACCTAGATGATGTTGACTTTGTATTTGGAACCCATTTAGCATCTAATATAGAAGTAGGTAAATTAGGAGTTACAGAGGGTCCCCAAAGTGCATCTTGTGATATTTTTAAGATAAGGGTTCTAGGTCAAGGTGCCCACGCATCTACGCCTCATTTGGGCAGGGATGCTGTAGTTGCTACATCTAACATAGTTCTAGAGCTCCAAAACATAGTATCAAGACAGATAGGTCCTCTTGATGAGGGCTTGATATCTATAGGAAAGATATGGTCTGGAACAAGGTACAATGTAGTAGCTAGCGAGGGTGTAATAGAAGGAACTGTCAGGACTTTTAGTCAGGAAACCAGAGAATTCATCCTAGAGAGGGTTGAAACTATAGCAGAACTTACAGCAAAGATACATGGTTGTTCTATAGAGTTTGAGAACTATGATGCTGCAGCACCTCTTATAAATCAAAAGGAAAAAACCCTATATTATCAAAAAATAGCAAATCAAATTGTTGGTGAGGATAATGTGATAAGAGACCTTGAAAAGTCTCTTGGAGCTGAGGATTTTGCTGACTATCTAGCTGTTGTACCGGGCACTTTTATAAAGGTGGGATCAAAATCTTCAAGTAAAAACTCATATCCACACCACCACAATTTATTTGATATAGATGAGAGATGTCTGTATATAGAGACACAATCTTATGTAGATTTGGTAACTAAAACATTGATTTAGTTTTCAAATATAACAAAAAGAGTCAATAGAAAAAATATATAGTGAATGATTACATTCATTTTCAATGATAAAAAAATAACTATAGATAAAGACTATACTTAATAAAGAAAAAACATATTATAAAAAGTCCCTATTAATTAAGTTTAAGAGGGCTTTTTTTTATTAGAAAAACCAGTCTTTTTTATAAAAATAAAAAAATAAAAAAAACTTTTTGTTTAAATAATACATATTTTGATTTTATGACCATAAAAAACAACTAAAATACAATTTGGTTTTTCAAAATAAGAATATATGATGGTTTGGGCTTAATAAGAGTGATTTGTATCAGTACAGAAAAATTCAGAAAAATAAGTCAAATTAATTTTTGTGGGTAAGTTAATAATAAACTATTTTTATTATTAACTTATTTTAAACATTTTGTATATTTTGGTATAAAAATGAAATTTAAGTATAAATTTAAGGTACTTGAATTTAATAAGTAAATGGTGTAAAATAATTAACAACTAATATCTGAAAATTAAGAAATTTGTTTGAAAGGAGGAACTAAGATGGCGAAAGAGGCTTTATTAAAAGTGGTCGAAGCTGAAAAGGAAGCCGACCAGATGATAAAGAAAGCTAAAGAGGATGCCAAGGAAATGGCTATCCTTGCTGACAAAAGATCTAAAAAAATCCTAGAGGAACTTACGATCAAGGCTAGGATTGAATGTGATAGGCTAAAGGCTCAGGCACAAGAAGAGATGAAGGGAGAGTTGGACTCCATAGCTCTAGAAAGTGACAAGAGATGTAGGTCTATAATTGAGATTCCTCAGGATAGGTTTGATGAAGCCAAGAAAATACTGATAGAGAGGATAGTGAAATAATATGGCTATTGTAAAAATGAAAAAATTTCACCTTTTAGCATTAAACTCTCATCGGGAAACTTTATTGAGAAACTTGCAGGTGTTTAGAAATATTCAGTTTGAAGATGTCTGCGAGGAAGAGGATTTTAGTGACCAGAGTCTTGGGTCATTTAAAAGACCCAAGGTAGATGAAATGGTTGCTATGTATGATGAAGAGATTTCAAAATCTAACTATGTTATTGACTTAGTATCCAAGTACGCCAAGACAGATAAGGGATTAAAGGCCTTGATGAAGGGCCTTCCAAATCTTACCTTTGAAGAACTAGAAGACAAGGTCGAGTCTAAGGATTACGAGCACGTATACTCTGAAATCAGAGGTATAGGCGATAATCTAGGCATTATTAACAGCCAAATAGCAAAGAAAAAAGAGTTGATAGCTGAATTGGAACCAGTATCTAAATTAGATGTAGGTTTTGATGATATGGAAAAACTTAAAAACTTTGATACTATGGTTGGGGCTGTATCAGGTAAGTTAGTAGATTCCTTTGAAGAAGGTCTATCCAAACTTGAAAATACCTATTTTGAGAAGTTGGGTGTAAATAAGGAAGAGTACTACTACTTTATTATTTCAGCTAAGGAAGATTTAGACCAATTATTTGAGCTGATGAGATATTCCAACTTCAACAGAATGAAGTTGAATGAAAAGGGTCTACCTGCTGATAATATAGCTAGACTAAATGATGAAATTGAGGATTTGAAGATTAAAGAAATAGAGATGGTGGGCAAGCTTTCAAGTAAGGGGCAAGCATTAGAAGACTTCAAGCTTAGGTATGAATACCTACAGAACTTGAGACTTAGGTCTTTGGCTGAGAAGGATTTTATGAATACTTCCAATGTATTCGCAATCACGGGATATTGCCCAGACTTTGAGACAGCTAGGTTGGAAAAACTTGTATCTGATGTTTGTGAGGGTGACTACACTATAGAGTTTGAAGAAGTTGATAGGGACAGTGATTCAGTGCCTATAATGCTCAAGAACAACAGATTGGTGAGGGCCTTTGAATCAGTAACTTCTACATATGCCCTACCTAAGTACAACGAAATAGACCCAACTCCTCTATATGCACCGATATATGCCTTGTTCTTTGGTATGATGTCGGCTGACTTTGCATATGGGGCAGTATTATTGGTTCTTACTACTTTAGGACTTAAGCTATGCAACTTTACACCAAGCATGAGAAAGAATGTCAAGTTCTTCCAACTTATAGGTATATCTACCTTGATATGGGGCTTCTTATACGGATCTTATTTCGGGGCGGCAATACCGGGTATGTGGAGACTATTTGACCTAAGTCAGCAGTTTATGACTATACTTGTAATGTCAATTATAATGGGTGGTATCCACCTTTACTATGGTCTAGCTATCAAGGCCTACATGCAGATTAGGGATGGTCTAATAGTGGATATGATTTTTGATGTTATAGCATGGTACGTTGCCCTTAGTGGCATAATAGTCTTTTTGATAGGAAAGTTTGGTGTCGTTGGACCAGTAGCAACTCAGGTAGGTATGTACGCTATGATAATAGGTATAGTTATGTTACTAGTTGGTGGTGCCAGAGGTGCTAAGGGTATAGGACCTAAGATAGCAGCAGGCTTATACAATGTATATGGTATATCTAGTTACATAGGCGACTTTGTATCATATTCTCGTCTGATGGCTCTTGGTATGTCAGGTGGTTATATAGCTTTTGCGGTAAATATGATAGCAGGAATGGTTTGGGGCAAGACAATTTTAGGTTATGTCGCAGCCATTATAATCTTAGTTTTATTCCATGCTTTCAACTTGTTCCTATCTTGTTTAGGAGCATATGTACATGCACTTAGACTAATATACGTAGAATTCTTCGGTAAGTTCTACGAGGGCGGTGGTCGTGCTTTTAGGTTCTTTAGAAAAGAAGCCAAGTACATCAACCTAGATAGGCAGTTTGAGGATTAATTAAAAGTAAAAGATAGGATTTAAAAAGAGATTATAAAGAAAGTAAAGAATGATTTTTGATAGAGATTTCAAATAAGAATTTTGGCTACAGGTCATGGTCCAACCTGTATAATATACAGGACCAGAAATAATAAACTAGCTTATAAAGCATAATAATTAAAGAGAGTGACTCAAGGAGGTTTATTTATGAATTTCGCAACTTGGATAGTAGAAAACGGTGGAGTAGTATTCGGTGCAGTAGGTGTTGTAGCAGCCTTGCTAGCAGCAATTGGATCTGCAAAAGGTTTATCAATAGTTGGTCAGGCAGCGTCTGGTCTAGTTCCAGAAGAACCACAGAAGTTTGGTAAGACACTTATCTTACAGCTTCTACCAGGTACACAGGGTCTATACGGTTTCGTTATAGGACTATTAATATTATTAAAATTGTCAGGTGACATGAGTCTAGGTCAGGGTATGTACCTAGCCCTAGTAGGTATGCCGATAGGTTTTGTTGGTTGGGGTTCAGCGGTTTCTCAGGGTAAGGTTGCAGCCAGTGGTGTTGGAATCCTTGCAAAGAACGAATCACAGACTACAAAGGGTATCATCTACTCAGTAATGGTTGAAACATATGCACTATTAGCATTCGTTATATCACTTCTATTATTCTTCAACTTCACAAAGTTTTTCGGTTAGGAATAAGAGCATATTATAAAGAGAAGGAAGTGATGAGATGGCAGAGCTAAAAAAGCTTACCGATAAAATATTGGAAGAGGCTATAGGATCAAGAGATGATATCTTAAGACTTGCTAGGGAAAAGGCAAAGAAGATAGAGGATACATCTAAGAGCCAGGCTGAAGCCAAGTATGATCAGTTGGTCGAAAAGGGTAAGGCTGAAGCAGATACCCTAAAAGAAAGACTGAGGTCAAATGCCAAATTAAAGGCAAGGGATAATGAACTAAAGGCAAAGCAAGAGACAATAGCCAAGGTCTTTGAATCAGCTATTGAGGATTTAAAGAATATAGATGATGATAAGTATCTTGAGTATATAAAGAATAGTGCTAGTTTTTCAGATAAGAGCAAGCTAGTTGTTATGAAGGATAAATTTGCAAGGGTAAAGGAAACCTTCCCACAGGTTCAGATTATTGGGGATAGGTTCTGTGAAACAGGATTTATTGAACTAGAGGATGGTATAGAAAAGAACTTTACTTTTAGCACTCAGATGGATTACATAAAAGACGAGGTACAGGGAAAAATAGCAAGGGTACTTTTTGAATAGGGGGTAGTTTATGGATAGATTAGATTACGCCCAGGGTGTAGTAATGGCGAGGGTTTATGAAAAGAAACTACTCGACAGGGCAAGACTGGACAAGATGATAGACGCTAAGGATGCAGACGAAGCCTTCAAGATACTTATGGATACTGACTATGCCAAGAGTGCTGACGGCGTAAGTGGTGTGGGGGATTATGAGTTGCTCCTTAAAAATGAGACTGCAAGAGCCTTTAAGGCAGGTAGTGAAATGTTGGGTGGCGACAAGAGAATACTTGAGATACTATCACTTAAATACGACTACCACAACCTAAAGACAATGGTCAAGGCCAAGGTATCTGGTAAGGATATGGATGATCTTTTTATCTATTCTAGTGATAACAGGCCAGACAAGATAAAGTTGCAGTTTGAGAGTGGTCATTTTACAGATACTAAGAGTGAATTTACAAATGCCCTAAGAGAGGCAGAGGCAAAGTACACAGATACACTTGATCCACAGATGATAGATATAGTCATGGATAGGGCTTATTATAACCATCTATCTATCATAGCAAAATCTTTGGATATAGACCTATTTAATGACTACGTAGGCGCAAGTATAGATTTTTATAATATATCTTCCATGCTAAGGGCAGTCAAGATGGGCAAGTCTACAAACTTCCTAAATGAAATTCTAGTAGATGGAGGAGGTATATCAGTAAATAAACTCATATCTCTTTCAAGAGAAGAATTTGATAGGTTGGCTCTTACTCTTAAGTCTGAAAAAATCGGAAGAAGCTTGGTTGAGTGCATAGATGACTACAAGGCCAGTGGTTGTAGCCTGACAGTTGTAGATTCAATGAAGGATGTGTATCTAAGTAGGCTAAATTCAGATTCAAGATTTATACCATTTGGTCCAGAGCCTATATTTGCTTATCTTGTGGCAAAGGAAAAAGAGATTTCAATGATAAGACTTATATTAGTAGGCAAGCTAAATAAGATCTCATCAGCCAAGCTAAGAGAGAGGCTGGGTGATATATAATGTATAAGATTGGAGCGGTTGGAGACAAGGACTCCATCCTAGCATTCAAGTCCATAGGTATAGATGTATACCCTGTGCTAGATGCTAGGCAGGCAAGAGAGGCAATAGATTCCATGGCCGATGACTCATACGGTCTTATATTCGTAACAGAGCAGATAGCCAAGGATATAGAAGAAACAATACAGAGATATAAGAAAAAGCTAGTTCCAGCTATAATACTAATACCTTCTAACCAGGGTAGCCTAGGTATAGGAATGAGCGAAATAAATAAAAATGTTGAAAAGGCAGTAGGTAGCAATATCTTTGCCAACTCGGATAAATAAGGAGGAGAGGCGACATATGGCAGGTAAAATAGTAAAAGTATCTGGTCCACTAGTTGTAGCCGAAGGAATGGAGGATTCAAACATTTACGACGTTGTAAAGGTATCGAATTCTAAACTAATCGGTGAAATCATCGAAATGCGTGATGATAAAGCTTCAATACAGGTATATGAGGAAACTTCAGGGATAGGACCTGGAGAACCAGTAGAGACAACAGGAGAACCCCTAAGCGTTGAGCTAGGACCTGGTCTAATAGAGAATATGTTTGATGGTATACAAAGACCCCTAGAGAAGTTCAGGGCTGTTGCAGGAGACTTTTTGACTAAGGGTGTAGAAGTTCCATCACTTGATAGAGATATAAAATGGACATTTTACCCACAGGCCAAGGTAGGCGACAGGGTATCTGAAGGTGACGTACTTGGTTATGTTCAGGAAACACCGGTAGTCAAGCACCTAGTAATGGTTCCTTACCAGGTAGAGGGTCTTGTAGAGTCAATCGTAGAAGAGGGAGACTTTACTATCATAGAAGATATAGCTACTATAAAGAATGACAAGGGTGATATAAAGTCAGTTCAGATGATGCAAAAGTGGCCGGTAAGAAAGTCTAGAAGGATCAAGGAAAAGATAGCTCCTAGGGTTCCTCTAATAACAGGTCAGAGAGTAGTTGATACCTTCTTCCCAGTAACTAAGGGTGGTACTGCTTGTGTACCGGGGCCATTCGGTTCAGGTAAGACAGTAGTTCAGCACCAGTTCGCCAAGTGGGCAGATGCTCAGATAGTTGTATACGTTGGTTGTGGAGAACGTGGTAACGAGATGACAGACGTTCTAAATGAATTCCCAGAACTGATTGACCCTCATACAGGCGAATCTCTAATGAAGAGAACAGTTCTTATAGCTAATACATCAAATATGCCAGTTGCAGCCAGAGAGGCAAGTATATATACAGGTATTACAATAGCTGAATACTTTAGAGACATGGGATATTCAGTAGCGGTAATGGCTGACTCTACATCAAGATGGGCAGAGGCCCTAAGAGAGATGTCAGGTCGTCTAGAAGAAATGCCTGGTGATGAAGGTTATCCAGCCTATCTAGGTTCTAGAGCTGCAGAGTTCTATGAAAGAGCAGGTAAGGTAATATGTAAGGGTAGCGATAATAGAGAGGGAGCCCTTACAATAATAGGTGCCGTATCACCTCCAGGTGGAGATATATCTGAGCCAGTATCACAGGCTACACTTAGAATAGTAAAGGTGTTCTGGGGATTAAATGCCAACCTAGCCTATAGGAGACACTTCCCAGCCATATCTTGGATAGATTCATACTCACTATACCAACCAGATGTTGATGAGTGGATGGGTGAAAATGTATCAGAAAGATTCCCAGTTAATAGGGCCCAGGCAATGGCCCTACTACAGGAAGAAACATCCCTAATGGAAATCGTAAGACTAGTAGGTAAGGATACCCTATCTGAGGCAGACCAGCTAAAGTTGGAAGTAGCCAAGTCAATTAGAGAAGACTACCTACAGCAGAATGCCTTCCAGGATGTCGATTCATTTACATCCCTAGAAAAGCAGGACAAGATGCTGGACCTAGTATTGAAGTTCTACAGAGAGTCTTTAAGAGCCCTAGATAACAAGGTATACCTAAGTGAGCTACTAGACCTACCAGTTAGGGAGAAAATAGCTAGAGCCAAGTATACTGAAGAAGCTCATATAGATAAGCTAGATCTTATATCTGATGAAATAACAGATGTTATAAATGAATTAATAAATAGGGGAGGTGGACTAGATGATTAAGGAATATAAAACTATAAGAGAAATTGTTGGTCCCCTACTAATGGTAGATGGTGTTGAAGGAATTAAATACGAAGAGCTAGTTGAAATAGAGATGCAAAACGGAGAAATCCGTAGGGGTAGAGTCCTTGAAGTAAATAGCGACAAGGCCATGGTTCAGTTATTCGAAGGGTCATCAGGTATCAACCTAAAGGACTCTAAGGTAAGGTTCCTTGCCAAGCCCCTTACCCTAAGTGTATCAGAAGATATGATAGGTAGGGTATTTGACGGTATGGGTAAACCAAAGGATGGCGGACCAGACCTAATACCAGAAGACAAGCTAGATATAAACGGTATAGCAATCAACCCGGTGGCAAGAGATTATCCGTCTGAGTTTATCCAGACAGGAGTATCTGCCATAGATGGACTAAATACCCTTGTTAGAGGCCAGAAGCTACCGATATTCTCAGGTTCAGGTCTACCACATGCCAACCTAGCTGCCCAGATAGCTAGACAGGCCAAGGTTCTTGGAACTGATGACAAGTTCGCCGTTGTATTCGGTGCTATAGGTATTACATTCGAAGAGGCCCAGTACTTTATAGATGATTTCAAGAAGACTGGAGCGATAGACAGGTCAGTTCTATTTATGAACCTAGCCAATGACCCGGCTATCGAGCGTATATCTACACCAAGAATGGCTCTTACTTGTGCAGAGTACCTAGCCTTTGAAAAGGGTATGCACGTCCTAGTAATATTGACAGACCTTACAAACTACTGTGAGGCCCTAAGAGAAATATCAGCAGCTAGACGTGAGGTTCCAGGTAGAAGAGGTTATCCGGGATACCTATATACAGACCTTTCAACACTATATGAAAGAGCTGGTAAGATAAAGGGCAGGCCAGGTTCAATCACTCAAGTACCTATCCTGACAATGCCAGAAGATGATAAGACACATCCAATCCCTGACCTTACAGGCTATATAACAGAAGGACAGATCATCCTATCAAGGGCCCTATATAAGAAAAATATGATGCCACCGATAGATGTTCTACCGTCTCTATCAAGACTAAAGGACAAGGGTATAGGAGATGGCAAGACTAGAGAAGACCATGCAGATACTATGAACCAGTTGTTCGCAGCCTATGCAGCAGGTAAGGAAGCCAAGGAATTACAGGTAATACTTGGTGAATCTGCCCTATCAGAATCAGATAAGGCCTTTGCAAGGTTTGCAGATGCATTTGAAAATATATACGTATCACAGGGTTACACAACTAACCGAACAATAGAAGAAACCTTGAATATAGGTTGGGGCCTACTAAAGATTCTTCCAAGAACAGAATTAAAGAGAATAAAGGACAAGTATATCGAGAAGTATTTACCTGAGGAAAGCCAGGTGGATTAATATGGCAAAATTAAACGTAAATCCAACTAGAATGGAGCTTTCGAGGTTGAAGGTAAGACTAGCTACATCTACAAGGGGTCACAAACTGCTTAAAGATAAGCAAGACGAACTTATGAGACAGTTTATAGCCATGATCAAGGAAAATAAGAGACTTAGAGAATCTGTTGAAGCTAAGCTTACAGACTCATTTGAGGATTTTCTATTGGCTAGATCTATGAACTCATCACAGATGTTAGACGAGGCCTTGGCTATATCAAAAGAAAGTATACAGCTGGATATACAGACTAAAAACTTGATGAGCGTAAACGTTCCGGTGATGACTTTTTCTAGGAGTGACCAAGAGGACACATCAGCCATATACCCATATGGTTTCGGTGGAACGTCATCAGAACTTGATGAAGCTGTCAAGAAACTGTATGACATACTTCCAGACCTGTTAAAACTTGCAGAGATAGAGAAGGCGTGTCAGCTAATGGCCGACGAAATCGAGAGCACTAGAAGAAGAGTAAATGCTCTTGAATATATGACAATACCTCAGTTAAAAGAGACAATTACCTATATCAGGATGAAACTAGAAGAAAACGACAGAAGTTCTATAACTAGACTGATGAAGGTAAAGGATATGATAAAACAATAATAATATATCAAAATGGACTGGCTGATTTAGCCAGTTCATTTTATTTACAAGTTTATATTTGACATAAAAATAGGCACTATGATGATTGATCCATCTAGTGTCTATTTCTTGGGAGCTTTTACAACAAATTATTTAAAAAAGGTTGGATTTTTGTTAGATGTGTAGTAATATATAGTTATTATGTGTATATACATAAGTATATTCACATAAATATACAAAAAATAATTTTTATAAAAGATGTGCAGTTTCTTATAAAGTTGAACTGTAGATTAAAAGGGAGGCATTTATGACCGAATCAGGAGTAAATATACTAGGGGATAGTAAAGCCTTGGTCACAGAGATTGAGAGGCTAAAAAAAGAAAAAGATGTTCTTATTCTTGCCCATTACTATACAAGAGGGGAGGTACAGGAAATAGCTGATGTAGTTGGAGATTCATTTCAGCTTGCAAAGATGGCACAGGAGTCTACTAATAAGATAATCTGTTTTTGCGGTGTCAGCTTTATGGGAGAGAGTGCAAAGATACTCAACCCAGATAAGAAGGTCTTGATACCAGCTCCTAGTGCAGGTTGTCCAATGGCAGATATGGTAGATTATGACCAAATAGCAGGTTTAAAGGAAAAATACGAAGACCTAGCCATAGTATCCTATATAAATACCAATGCAGATGTAAAAAGACTAGCTGATGTATGCGTTACCTCATCAAATGCTATGAAGATAGTATCGAATTTGCCAAACGAAAATATATACTTTATGCCGGATATGAACTTGGGTAACTATATTAAAAATCAGGTGAAGGGTAAGAATTTTATACTCCATGAAGGATACTGCAAGTACCACCATCATGTAGATATAAAAGAAGTGAAGGACTTAAAAGAAAAATATGGATATGATGTCCTAGCGCATCCTGAATGCAGGGAATCTGTAGTTGAAGAGGCTGATATTGTAGGTTCTACAAAGGCTCTACTGGAGTATGTGGCAGCCACTAAGAAAAAAGGATATATAGTCTGTACAGAATCTGGAATTCTTCACCAAATGAAGAAGGTATCTCCAGAAAGTGAATTTATAATACCTAGCTCTATGAATGATTGTAGAGATATGAAGAAAATAGACTTAGAGAGTCTTTATCTAACATTGAGAGATGAGACTGGAGAAGTAATACTCGACGAAAGATTAATAAAAGATGCTAAAGCACCTTTAATAAAGATGATGGAGATGAGTTAAAATGAAAGGTTTTTATGATGTCGTTGTTGTTGGAGCTGGGGCAGCAGGTCTATCTTGTGCCCTAAATCTAGATCCTAGTTTTGAAGTGTGTCTAATATCAAAAAAGGATATGTCAGAGGCAAATTCCTACCTTGCACAAGGGGGAATATCAGCTAAGAGGGTAAATGAAGATATAGATGACTATATTGAAGACACCCTAAGAGCAGGTCACTATGAAAATGATCCAGAGGTTGTAAGGGATATATTGGACAATTCATTAGAAGTTGTAAAGTCCCTAATAGGTTATGGGGTCCCATTTGAAAAGGATGAACAAGACCAATATAGTCTGCACAAGGAAGGCGGCCACAGACTAGCTAGGGTCTATCATGTGGGAGATTTTACAGGTAGATCAATCTGCGAGACTATGGCTCAAAGAGTAATGTCATCACCAAATATAGATGTGTGTGAGGATACTACATTCTATGACCTTATAGTGGAAGGAGATAGGGCTATAGGTATAAAGGTATATGCTAAGGGCAGATACCAGAATATATATTCAAGGGCAATAGTTATAGCTACTGGTGGTATAGGAGGGATATTTGACTCATCTACTAACTTCAAATCAATATCTGGTGAGGGGCTTTCTATAGCCATAAAACATGGTGTAGAGGTGTCCAATATAGAATATGTCCAGATTCATCCAACGGTTTTGTATGACCAAGAAAAGGGAAGACACAGCCTTATTACAGAGGCGCTCAGAGGAGAAGGAGGAATACTTCTTGATAAAAATGGCAAAAGATTTATAGATGAGCTCAAGCCTAGGGATATTGTCTCTAAGGCTATCAGGTCCAAGATGGAAGCTGATAGGTCAGACTACGTGTATTTATCCTTGGAGAATATTCATAATAGGGACAGGGTAGATGAAAACTTTCCTACAGTATTCAATGCTTGTATGGAAAAGGGCATAGATATCAGAAATGATATGATACCTATTTGCCCAGGCCAGCACTACCATATGGGTGGAATAACGGCTCAGATAGACGGACAAACTAGTATGAAGGCCCTATATGCCATAGGAGAGGCTGCTTGTACTGGACTTCATGGAAGAAATAGGCTGGCATCCAACTCCCTACTAGAAGCCTGCTACTGCGGAATGAGGTGTAGCGAGAATATAAATATATCGATTGATGATTTTATAACTGAAATCAAGGAAAACCATGAGACAAGGGACATAGATGAAATACTTGAAGACCACCATAGGTTACTTATAGATAGGATAAGGGAAAGGAATAAGGATTTTTATGAATACTGGCTTAAAAATGAAAATGCTTAGTAGGGTCCAAGAAGCTCTTATGGAGGACTTGACCTACAAGGATATAAGTGTTGAGGGTATAATTGACGAGTATCAAGATGCTAGGGCAGACCTAATAGCCAAGGAGGATGGTGTAATTTGTGGTATTGATATATTCTGCCATACCTTTAAGATATTGGATCCTGATGCAAGGTTTGAGCTCTATACTAAAGAAGGCGATAGGATTGTAAAGGGGCAAAAAATTGCAAGAATCTATTCCAAGGCCCAGGCCATGTTGTTTGCAGAGAGGACTGCCCTAAATTTTATTCAGAGGATGTCAGGGATTGCAACTATGACTAGGAAGATGGTAGATATCCTAGATGATGATAGGATAGGCCTTGCCGACACTAGGAAGACTGCTCCAGGCCTTAGGATATTTGACAAGTATTCGGTAACTATAGGTGGTGGGGTAAACCACAGGTACAATCTCTCTGATATGGTCATGCTAAAAGACAACCACATAGGGGTAGCAGGATCTATCAAGGAAGCCGTGAAAAGGTCAAGAAGATCAATATCTTTTACAAGTAAGATAGAGGTAGAGGTTGAAGACCTAGACATGGTAAGAGAGGCCCTAGAGTCTGGCTGCGATATTATTATGCTAGACAATATGGATATAGGAACTATCAAAGAGGCTGTAAGCATGATAGGTGACTCAGCCTTGATAGAGGTGTCAGGTAATATTGGACTGGATAACATAAGTTCCTACAGGGGGCTTGGTATAGATATAATATCTTGTGGAGCCTTGACCCATTCTGTCAAGGCCTTGGACATGAGCCTTAAGAATATGAGGATACTATAAGTTTATATAAAATTACGATATAAAAAAGAATAATCCTATTTTTAGGATTTATATTTAAAAAATCATAATATAAAAGAATAAAACCCCTATTTTTGATTTATATAAAATAATATAAATCAAAAAATAGGGTTTTTTTGAAAACTTTGGCAAAGATATCGAGAATTGATACGACGATTAAGGGTATGTTAAAAGATAATAAGTTAGGTAGCTTAGAACAAAATGGATATCTAATGGCTATAAAACAAAGACCTAAAATACATGAGTTATCCGACAAGATAAAGATAGACTTGGAGTAAAGAGTTTTGTACAAAAAAACATCCCCATGATTTAATGTTAATAAGAACAAAAAAGGAGATGCTTTTTATGAATAAGCAAAAGCTTATCTGTATTTGATTTTTAAATAGTAATACTCTTAAAGTTAACTATATCAAGAATAGGAAGACCAATAAAAAGTGTGCCAGGGAACCAAGCATGATAAATATATGGAATATATCGTGGAAGTTCCATACTTTTAGATTTGGTCTTTTAATTGCGTAGATAAGGCCACCTATAGTGTACAATATACCACCTAAAACAAGTAGGAAGAAGGCTCCTGGAGCTAGGTTGATGTACAGGTCTTTTATAACAAATATTGCTACCCATCCCATGGCTATGTACATGGTAGAGGATAGTTTCCTAGGCATATTTATCCATAGTATCTTCATGGTAATACCTAAGATTGCTATGACCCACAGGATTATAAATACCGGTATGCCAGTGCTTTTTGGTAGTACATACAGGCAGAAAGGAGAGTATGATCCGGCTATTAAGATATAGATCATAGAGTGGTCGACCTTTTTCATGATTAGGACGGCCTTCTCTTTACTAGCGCTGATTGCATGGTAGATACCACTAGTGAAGTATAGTAGAATCATTGATGTTCCAAATATAATTGTAGATACAAAGAGGCTGACATGGATGTTACCTATGATTACCTGCTTTAAAATTAGTGACAGCAAGGCTAATATGGAAAGTACACCTCCTATTAGATGCGTTATGGAACTGATTGGATCTCTTAGTTTTGCTATGTTCATTTAATTACCTCCCAATGGAAAATATAAGCTAGCTATTGGTTGATTGACTTATTTCATGTTGGTTTCTGGCCAGCTAGAGTCCTTAAATATTGGACGGCCAACACCAATCATATCTGCGTACTTATTTTCTATCAGATAGTCTGCAGTGTCTACTGAATGTATTCCTCCTGTCAGTATAACAGGAATAGAGACATTGGACTTGATTGCATATGTTACATCCTTGAAATAGCCTTCTTCTGTAGAATAAGGGTTGTTGAAGATATAATAACCACCAGATATATCCAGTAGGTCTATGCCGGCTTCTTCAAATGCTTTAGAGGCTCTGATAGCATCTTCTAGATTGTTTCCTCCATCCGTATAGTCACAAGCACCCAGTCTAAGGGCAAGAGGATAGTCTTGACCAAGGGCCTGTCTCATTGCTTTTATTATTTCAAGATGGATTCTTATCCTATTTTCTAGGCTTCCTCCATATTCATCACTTCTCTTATTTGATAAGGGTGAGTAGAATTGGTTGAGCAAGTAGAAATGGGCTGAGTGTATTTCTACACCGTCGTAGCCTGCTGATTTTGCCCTGATTCCAGAGTCTACAAAGCTCTGTATAAGTTTATCTATGTCTTCTTTTGTCATCTCAATAGAGGCTTGTCTTTTTGTACCTCTTACATCCATTTCAAGGGCCGAAGCTGATACAACATCGCAACCTGTAATCTCGGTCTTTGCTGCATTACCAGCATGGTTGATTTGGGCAAATACCCTAGAACCGTTTTTGTGGATTACATCTACAATCCTAGATAGACCCTCAACATCCTCATCACGAGATATAGATACCTGGTTTTCACTGGCCTTACCATCCATAGATACATAGGCATGCTCAGTTATTATAAGGCCTATTTTACCGCTTTTTGATTTTTCATCATAGTAGCTAACTAGATCATCGTTTACCCACCCATCTATAGACTTAGAAGTTGCCATAGGAGGGAATACCAGTCTGTTTTTTATGTCTAGTTTATTTATTTTTATGCTTTTATCGAGATATTTCATGATTTCCTCCTCTATAATTTATAAGTTCCTATATTCATTATAAGCTTATAGGGTCTTAAATGAAAGTTACACTAGCATATATTTATAAAAAATTTAAATTTTCCGAAAAATTTACTGGTTTAATTTATAAATACACCCAGTTTTATTGACACAGGCCTACTGTAAACTTACAATATAATAAGAAATATATAATTTCATTGCATTGAAAGGAGGAGTCGGACCTATCCGACTGTACATTATGAAAGATGAGATAAAGAGGTTGGCAGATTTTAGGAAAAATATGCTTATTTTTGCGGGAAGTTCTGTTTTAGGTATGGCATATGCCTATAAAATTAGTGGAAATAGACTTGATAGTAGCGCTTTTAAACTTACACTAGGTATGGCTATTGTATTTACAATTGTAGCTTTGTTTTCGCATTTTCGCATAATAAGCTTGCAAAAAAATAAAGGCAAGATAAAATCAGAAAATAAGAAAGCAAGTAATAGTAAGCTAAACAATTCAAATAAAAAGTCGAAAAATACTAAAAAAAGAAATGTTAGAAAGAAAAAATAACAGATAATTTATAATTTTTAGTATAAATACCTTGACTAAAACTTAATATGAATATAAACTTAGATTGTAGGGTTGTACCCACGTAAAGACCTGTGTCATTTTATTGACATGGAGGATTAATTTAATATTAGGAGGTTTAGGTTCATGGGTGAAACTAACGCAACAACAACAAAGTACCCTATGGGGTTCTGGGTGTCTTGTCTTACTTACACATTTGAAAGATTCGCTTTCTATGGAAGTAAGCCATTACTTATCTTATTCTTAGTTACCGCTGTTAATAAGGGTGGTTTAGGAATAGGTGCAGCAGAAGGTTCTATCATAGCTGCTAACTTTACAGCTTGGACATACATCTCACCAGTTGTAGGTGGATGGATATGTGACAGGTTCTTAGGTGCTAGATATGCAGTTTCTGTTGGATGTTTATTGATGGGATTAGGTTATTTAATAGGATGGAAAGCGTATACTGTAACAGGTATAAATCTTATGATAGCCGTTGTTTCAATCGGTACTGGTCTATTCAAGGGCAACCTTGCAGGTCTTATAGGTAGATTATTCGATGATCCGGAAAAGCTTGACGCAGCATTCTCAATTCAGTATTCATTCGTTAATATAGGAGCTTTCTTTGGTTCTCTTATAACAGGATACTTATATTTAAATACTTTCAAGGTTGGTGATGTTCTAGGATTTAGACCAGTATTCCTTGTTTGTGCTATATTAGTATTTGCAGGTGGAGTATTCTTCACACTAGGCTACAAGACTCTTCAGGGTCAGGGTATAAAGCCATTTAAGTATGAGACAGATATCCACGGTAACCTTATAGGTGAAAAGGAAAATGAATCAGCTAAGGATATAGAAAAAGAGGCTGTTAAACCTCTTACAAAGATAGAAAAGAACAAGGTTGTAGCAATCTTATTCATATCATTTGTATCAATCATATTCTGGTTGTTCTACTATCAGCAGGAACTAGCACTTACTATATACATGACTAAGTTCGTTGATATGCATATAGCTGGTGTAGAAATAGCTCCACAGCACGTTACAACTACATGGAATGGTCTATTATGTATATTCCTAAGTTTGGCTGCTTCTAAGTTATGGGCAAGTCTTGCTAAGAGACCTCAGGGTGACCTTTCAATGTTCCAGAAGGTAACAATAGCATTCGTATTCCTAGGTGCTGCTTACCTTGCACTTATAGCAATGGAAGTTGTAAGAGGTGTAAGTTCTCCTGAGTCTGTTAAGGCATCTGTATTATGGATATTCTTATTTGGTGCATTACTTACTCTATCTGAAATTTGTTTCTCTCCACTTGGAAACTCATTCATCAGTAAGCATGCTCCAAAGAAGTACCTATCATTATTACTAGGTGTATGGCTATTTGCTTCATTCGCAGCTGCTAAGTTAAACGGATACATTCAGACATTCGTTGAAAAGCTTGGTATAATGGCTATATTCAATACATTTGCTATAGTATCATTTGTTACAGCGATAATACTATTCTTATTAACAAAGCCTTTAACTAAGTTGATGAAGGAAGACGAAGAATAAGAATATCATTTTGAAGATAATAATTACAAACACTAGCTTGTGTGCACAAGCTAGTGTTTTTTTATATTGTTGTCGATTTTACCTATATTTAAAAAAAAGACTAGAGATAAAATCCCTAGTCTCAAGATTAGTTTTAAGTTTTAGTATTAGTCGTTGCCGATTACTGTAAGTTCCTTGTCGAACTTGTTTAGTACTTCGCAACCATCTTCTGTTATAAGAACTAGGTCTTCTATTCTTACACCAAATTCTCCTGGTAGGTAGATTCCTGGCTCTATAGAGAATATCATTCCTGGTTCAGCAACTGCTGTATTTACAGAAGATACATCTCCGTAGTCGTGGTCTTCTAGTCCTATATGGTGACCAGTTCTATGAGTGAAGTATTCGCCGTAGCCCATTTCTGTTATGTAGTCTCTACAAGCTGCATCTATGTCGCAGAATCTAGCACCTGGCTTTGATGCTGCTATACCTCTCCTGTTGGCTTCAAGTACTATTTCAAATACTTCTTTGCCCTTTTCACTTACTTCCTTCCAGAATACTGTCCTAGTCATGTCTGAGCAGTACATATCCTTCTTACAACCGATGTCAATTATGATAGCATCTCCTGGCTGTGCATATCTGTCACCAGGTTCTCCATGTGGGTTAGCTCCATTAGCTGCCATACCGATGATTGGGTCAAATGATAGGCCTTCAGCGCCCATTTCTTCGTATAATTTTATTAACTCGCTAGCGATCTGCTTTTCAGTCTTGTCACCAGTTATTCTCTTTATTATTTCTTCACAAGCTTCGTCGTTCATCAAAGAAACCTTTCTCATTAGGTCCTTTTCTTCTTCGTCCTTGTACATTCTTAGGGTATCTACTATATATGAGGCATTTACAAATTTGCCATCACAGTAATCCATTAGACCTAGAACGAATCTAGCTGGCCAGTTCTTGTCTACACCTACTGTAGCTGACTTGTCTATGTGGTTGGCAACTACTTCTATTGAGTTGTCTGTGTCTGTAAAGATTATTTTTTCAACGCCTAAGTCTTCTTCAATAGGGAATAGGGCGTTTACAAATAACTTGTGGTCACCTTTTTCGCTAAGGTATAGTGAGAATAATCTTTCTCCTGGATTTAGGAAATAACCAGTTAAATAAAATATAGAAAGTGGATCACTCACTAGGAACTGAGGAATGTTATTTTCCTTCATCTTTTTCAATACTTGACTTACTCTGTTTTCTTTCATATAAAGCCTCCTAATATCTATTTATAGTAGGTAGGTAAGTAGGGTCCAAGCCACAAAAACTCGCCTGAAATCCTTATCCAGCCCACCGATATGTATATTATAACACTTATATTCAAAAATTAAATAAAAAATGTCGATATAATTTGAAAAGTGTGAAAGTAATCTATTATTTACTATAATATTTTTGTGAAAATTGTCCTGTAACATTATTTGAATATTCATTATAGTCCTACTAGCTAGAAAAGTTAGTTCAAATATGTTATAATTTGTCTTAGGTGAGAAAAGGTTTCTTAATTATTATTGGGAGATTTTCTCGCAAATAAAACAATAGAGGTGGAATCATGAAAGAACTAAGAACACTATATCCTTCAATAGAGGCCAATTTTACAGACTTCATAAAGGTAGACGATGTACACACAATTTATTACGAAGAATCTGGTAACCCGAATGGTCATCCAGTGGTATTTCTTCATGGGGGTCCTGGCTGCGGTACAGCACCATCATGCAGGCAGTTCTTTGATCCAGAGTTTTATAGGATAATATTATTTGACCAGAGGGGTAGTGGAAAGAGTACTCCTCATGCTAACCTTACAAATAATGATACAGATAGCATTATTTGTGATATGGAAAAGATAAGAGAAAAATTAGGAATAGACAAGTGGTTGGTATTCGGTGGTAGCTGGGGATCAACTCTAGCCCTTAGCTATGCCCTACAGCATCCAGACAAGACTATGGGTCTAGTCCTAAGAGGAATCTTCCTAGGAAGACAGGAAGATATAGATTGGATCTACCAAGAGGGTGGAGCATCAAATATATTCCCAGACAAGTGGGAGAACTTTATTAAGGTTATACCAGAAGAGGAAAGAGGAGACCTTATAACTGCCTACTACAAGAGGTTGACTAGCGAAGACAGGGCTACTAGAGTTGAGGCTGCTAGGGCTTGGTCTATGTGGGAAGGTAGTATAGTTACACTTCATCCAAATGATGATTTAGTTGAGGACTTTGGTGATGAAGACTATGCAATATCTATGGCAACTATTGAGTGCCACTTCTGGATGAACAATATGTTCAGAGACAATATGAACTATATCCTAGATGAAGCAGATATTATCAAAGATATACCTACTCATATAGCCCATGGTAGATACGATATGGACTGTAGGTTTATAGGTGCATACTTACTTAGTAAGAAGCTAAATAATTGTACGCTTGATGCTACTATTACAGGTCATTCTTCAGGAGAACCTGAAATTGTAGATAGTTTGGTTAGGGCTACAGATAGATTTAAAGAATTATTCAAATAAGGGGGATTAACTTATGAAGGTATCTGATAGAGTTGCAAAATTAAGAGACTTAATGAAAGACAATAAGATAGATTTATATATGGTTCCTACTGCTGACTATCATAATAGTGAGTATGTAGGGGAACATTTCAAGGAAAGAGCATTTTTGACAGGATTTACCGGTTCTGCAGGTACAGCTCTTGTAAAGGAAGATAAGGCTGGTCTATGGACAGATGGTAGATATTTCCTACAGGCTGGCAACCAGTTAAAGGGTTCAGGTGTAGACCTATACAAGATGGGTGAGCCAAATGTTCCTACAATAAATGAGTTTGTAGAGAGTGAATTAAAAGAAGGTGGGGTCTTAGGCTTTGACGGTAGGTCTGTTCCATTTGGTGACGGTGTAGAACTAGAATCTATAGTAAGGGCTAAAAATGGTAGCATAGTTTACGATCTTGACCTAGTTGATGAAGTATGGGAAGATAGACCTCCCCTATCTGAGGAACCAATATTCTATCTTGATGAAAAATACAGTGGTGAATCTGCTGCTAGCAAGATAGAAAGAGTAAGGGCACAGATGAAAAAATTTGGTGCAGAAGCCCATATCATAACAACACTTGATGATACAGGCTGGCTGCTAAATATAAGGGGTAGGGATGTTGAGTACTTCCCACTTATTCTTTGTTATTCAATAGTTTACAATGACAAGGTTGTATTATACATAAATGAGGACAAGATAAGCGATGAGATAAAGGCTATATTAGTAAAGGACAATGTAGTTATAAAGCCATACAATGATATCTATGAAGATGTAAAATCTTTAAAGACAAGTGTTCTAGTTGACCCAGATAGGTTGAACTATGCTATGTATAAGAATATACCAGAGTCTGTGAAGGTAGTAGAGGCTATGAACCCTACAATACTCATGAAGGCTATAAAAAATGATGTTGAAATAGACAATATAATAAAGGCCCACATAAAAGACGGTATAGCTCATACAAAGTTTATCTACTGGATGAAAGAGTTGGTTAAAAATGGCAAGATAAGTGAAGAAACAGAAATGTCAGCGTCAGACAAGTTAGAATCACTTAGAGTAGACCAAGGTGACTTTATCTGCCCAAGCTTTGAACCTATAGCAGGTTTTGGAGAGCATGGAGCCATAGTTCACTACGCTGCTACAGAAGAAACTAATGTAAATCTTGCAGAGGGAACTTTGTTCTTGACAGATACAGGTGCTAACTATATGCAGGGGTCAACTGATATCACTAGGACGACAGCTCTAGGAGAAATATCTCAGGAAATGAAAGACGACTATACTACAGTACTTCAGTCCAACCTAAGATTAGGCAAGGCTAAATTTATGTATGGTTGTACAGGATTAAACCTAGATATATTAGCTAGACAACCATTCTGGGACGCAGGAAGAAACTTCAACCACGGTACAGGTCACGGAGTTGGATACCTAGGCAATATCCACGAACCACCAACAGGATTTAGGTGGCAGGTGAGAAAGCATGAAATACACCCATTTGAAGCGGGTATGGTAATTACAAATGAGCCAGGCATATATATAGCAGGCTCACATGGTATCAGACTGGAAAATGAACTTTTGGTAAAGTATGGACCAAAGACAGAGTATGGCCAGTTTATGGAATTTGAGTCTATCACATATTGTCCATTTGACTTTGATGCAATAAATGTTGATATGTTGACTGATTCAGACAAGGAAGAATTGAACAAGTACCATAAAAAAGTGTATGAAATCATAGGACCACATCTAACAGATGAAGAAAGAGCTTGGTTAAAAGAAGCAACAAGAGAAATATAAGCAAAAGTAATTGACATTTAGCCGTCTATATAGTATTCTATGTAAGACGGCTTTGTTATAGTCGTTAGTTTGAGTTGGAAAAATATATAAAATTAATTGCGGAAGGTAATAGTTACTTGATTTTTTCAGGAAGCTATATCATCATATAAAAATCAAATTTGGAGGTGTAACGATGAGAGTTAAAGTAACATTAGCATGTACAGAGTGTGGTCAGAGAAATTACAATACTACTAAGAACAAGAAGAACAATCCTGACAGAATAGAAATGCAGAAATACTGTAAGTTCTGTAAGAAGCACACTACTCATAAGGAAACTAAATAATAAGATAAGGATGTGAGTAAATGGCTAAAGAAAACGTAGAATTATCACAAGAAAAGGTCGGATTTGTAAAAGGAACTGGACAAGAATTAAAGAAGGTTACTTGGCCGACAAAAAAAGAACTTGCTAGTAAGACAGGTGTCGTACTAGGGGTTGTAGTTGTATCAACAGTCTTTGTATGGCTAGTGGATACAGGTTTATCAAAAGTACTTAGCTTGATAGTTAAGTAGTTTGGCAACTTTGAAAGGATGATTTTGATGTCAGAAGAAAGAGATTTAAAATGGTATGTCGTACATACATACTCAGGACATGAAAACAAGGTCAAAACGACAATTGAAAATACTGTAAAAAACAGAGGTATGGAAGACATTATCGAACAGGTGATAGTGCCTACTGAGGAAGTAGTTACAACTACTAAGACAGGTAAGGAAAAACTAACACAGAGAAAAGTATTTCCAAGTTACGTAATAGTAAAGATGGAAATGACAGACGAATCATGGTACATTGTCAGAAATACAAAGGGTGTAACAGGATTTGTTGGCCCAGGATCAAAGCCAGTACCTTTGACAGTTGATGAGGTAAAGGCGATGGGAATAGAGCTACCAGCTTCTAAGATTATTAGTGGCGAGATAGATTTAGCTCCTGGAGATACAGTTAAGGTTATCAGTGGAGCCTTTGTCGATAATGTTGGAGAAGTTGACGATGTAAACATTGAAAAAAGAGAAGTAAAAGTCTATGTAAATGCATTTGGTAGAAAGGCACTAGTAACTCTAGGGCTTGAAAATATAGAAAAAGTATAAGGAGGTGCAATAAAATGGCTAAGAAAATTATTGGACAGATTAAATTACAGATACCTGCAGGAAAGGCTACTCCAGCTCCACCAGTTGGACCAGCACTAGGACAGCACGGTGTTAACATTATGGCGTTCACAAAGGAATTCAATGCTAAGACAGCAGATCAGGCAGGAATGATTATACCAGTAGTAATCAGTGTATATCAGGATAGATCTTTCAGTTTCATAACTAAGACTCCACCAGCAGCTGTTCTTATCAAGAAGGCAATCAACCTACAGTCAGGGTCAGGAGAACCAAACAAGAAGAAGGTTGGTAAGATAACTTCAGCTCAGGTTAGAGAAATCGCTGAGTTAAAGTTAAAGGACCTAAACGCAGCTTCAGTTGAATCAGCAATGAGAATGATCGCTGGAACAGCTAGAAGTATGGGTGTTGAAGTTATAGACTAATTAAGTCTAAAGTGAATGCTGATTATCGTCATAATTGGCGATAATAGCATATTTTATTTATTCGCTATATAGGCAGTGCCTAATAGTGGGAGGTTAAAAACCGTAATTACCACAAGGAGGAATTTAAAATGGCAAAAAGAGGTAAGAGATACGCTCAGGCGATCGCTAAAGTAGACAGAAGTGTTTACTATGATGGATCAGAAGCTCTTGGACTAGTAGTTGATACTGCAAGTGCAAAGTTCGATGAAACAGTAGAAGCCCACATCAAGTTGGGTGTTGACTCTAGACATGCTGATCAGCAGGTTAGAGGTGCTATCGTGTTACCACACGGTACAGGTAAGACAAAGAAAGTATTAGTTTTCGCTAAGGGTGAAAAGGCTAAGGAAGCAGAAGCTGCAGGAGCTGATTTTGTAGGTGCTGAAGAACTAGTTCAGAAGATCCAGGGAGAAAACTGGTTTGACTTTGATATAGTAGTTGCTACTCCAGATATGATGGGTGTAGTAGGTAGACTAGGTAGAGTACTTGGTCCTAAGGGATTAATGCCAAACCCTAAGTCTGGTACAGTTACATTTGATGTAGCTAAGGCTATTGATGAAATCAAGGCTGGTAAGGTTGAATATAGACTTGATAAGACTAATATCATCCACGTTCCAGTTGGTAAGGCATCATTTGGTCAGGAAAAATTATTCAATAACTTCAAGGTATTAATGGAAGCTATAATAAAGGCTAAGCCATCTGCTGCAAAGGGACAGTACCTAAGAAGCGTAACAGTTGCTTCTTCAATGGGTCCTGGAGTAAGAGTAAACCCAGTTAGAGTTACTGAATAATTAAAAAACTGTTGACACAGGTTGACAAATATGATATTATTGTCAATGTTGAAAAAGAATAGATTTGCCGTAGACAGTGGGTGTTGTACGACTTAATTTCCCACCGAGGTTGCGATATACGTGATACTTGCGTCCTCCTTGTCTATGATAGGGAGGACTTTTATTTTTACGGTGAGTGCTAAACTTTATTTTTGTGAAGGAGGTGCACTAAGAAATGAGTAAGGCTATTGAAATGAAATCAGCTGTTGTAGCTGAGATTGCTGAAAAGCTAGAAAAGGCTGCTTCTGTTATCGTTGTAGATTACAAGGGATTAACAGTTGAACAGGTTACAGAATTAAGAAGTCAGATGAGAGAAGCTGGTGTAGATTACAAGGTATACAAGAATACACTTGTAAGAAGAGCTGCTAAGACTATAGAAGGTGAAGCATATGCTAACTTCAATGATACTGAATTAGTAGGTCCAAACGCTATAGCATTCGGATATGAAGATCCAGTTGCTCCAGCTAGAATATTAAAGGGATTCATGGATAAGAACCCTGATAAGATCTCTCTAAAGATGGGTGTTGTAGAAGGTGAATTCTACGATGAAGCTAAGATAATTGCTCTTGCAGAAATACCATCAAGAGAAGAACTTATCGCAAAACTTCTTGGCAGCTTAAAGGCTCCAATGTCAAACTTTGTTTACTTATTGGATGCTGTTGCAAAGAAGCAGGACGAAGCAGTAGAAGCATAGTCAAAAAAGAGGTCCAAGAGGCTGCATAGCCTAGGATATAGTCTATGACCATTTTTGGTCGATCAATATTAAAAAAAATTTAAAAATAACACACGGAGGTGCAATAAAATGACAATAGAACAGATATTAGAAGCTATAGAAAACATGAAAGTTTTAGAATTAAATGAATTAGTTAAGGCTGCAGAAGAAAAATTCGGTGTATCTGCATCTGCTCCAGTAATGGTTGCTGGTGTATCTGCTGGTGGAGCTGCTGCTGAAGAAAAGACTGAGTTTGATGTAATACTAACATCAGCTGGTTCTTCAAAGGTTGGAGTAATCAAGGAAGTTAGAGCTATAACTGGTCTTGGACTAAAGGAAGCTAAGGAAGTTGTTGACAACGCTCCAAAGGCTGTTAAGGAAGGCGTATCTAAGGAAGAAGCAGAACAGATCAAGGAAAAGCTTGAAGCTGCTGGTGCATCTGTAGAAGTTAAATAATTAAGACTGTATTTAGATATTAATTTATATTAAACAATAGCATTTAATTTGATAAGAAGGGGTCGTCTGTATCGTTAGGATCGGGGGGCTCTTTTTTTGTTGTATAATTAACCACGCACAAGGCAGGGTGTGGACTTTGTTTATTTTTTGTGGAGATAATTTATCATAACAAGTGCAACATAAAATAAACTCATAGCTAATCAGCTGTG